>Ga0102590_1000108_pt1 | contig 232124 bp, 183 predicted proteins | sample AraplaMF_Col_mMF_FD_76859 | JGI IMG/M metagenome (GOLD analysis project Ga0102590, IMG submission 76859) | Arabidopsis root microbial communities from the University of North Carolina, USA - plate scrape MF_Col_mMF | ecosystem: Host-associated > Plants > Roots > Endosphere | place: USA... | reverse complement strand
AGCGCGTTGCGCAGCAGCCCCAGCACCACGACGATCTTGGTGTACGAGGTCACCATCATCGCGACGAAGGGCAGCACGCCGATCGCGAACGCGATGACGAGCAGCGGCAGCAGTTCACCCGTGGTGGTCTGTGTCATCGCGTGCCACCATGCGTGTGATGCGGGCGCCCAGCCGCGTGCCGACGGCCACCAGCTCGGCGTGGCCGATCACCTGGCCGCACGAGACCAGGCGCAGCCGCGCCTCGGCGGCCGGCACCGCCAGTTCGATCACGTAGCCGGGCTCGATCGCCTCCAGCTCGGCCAGCGGCACCGAGACGGTCTCGATCTCGAAGCGCACCGGCAGCTCCAGTTCGCCGATCGCATCGGCTTCGGTCCCCGGCTCGGCGAGCAGGTCCTGGTCATCGTCCAACATCTGTAGTCCTCCTTCGACCATCCATGAATTGCCTTGAATCCGTCCCTGCGCAGCCAGGCAGCGGTTGCCGCGCGGGCCCAGCCGCAGCACCGCCGCGGCACCGTCCAGTGCCGGCACGTCGGCCGGCAGCAGCACGACGTCGCCGACGCGCAGCGAACGCAGTGCCTCGATCGACAGCGCCCGGCCCGCGAAGGCCACCGCGCCCGGCAGGCGCAGCAGCGAACGCCAGGCGCCGCGCGGGGCCTGCGGCCGCGCCGCGCCGCGCAGCGCGTCGTGCACCGCCGGCGGCAGCTGGCGCACCGCGATGCGGGCGATCTCGCGGCCGCCGCGGCGCAGGCTGCACCAGCCGCTGAGCGGCGCGCCCGCGGCCGGCAGCGGGGTGAGCGACAGCGCCTGCGCGCCGGGCAGCACCAGTTCGCCCAGGCGTTGTGCGGCCTCACCGAACAAGGCCTCGGCGGCCAGCGCACGCAAGGCGTCGCCGACGTCGGGGCCGGCGGCCATCGCCAGCACGCTGTCGCTGCCGCACGCGATCGCGACGCTGAAGCGGCCGGCGTCGCTGGCCAGCTCCAAGGCATGGAGGGGGGCGCCGCCGGCGTCGGGCGCGGCGGCGAGCACCAGGCCGCGCCGCAGGTCCAGGGCCTGCCACAGCGCGCCCAGGCGGCGGTCGTGCAGCAGCCGCGATGCGGCGGCGCTGGCGGCTCCCACGGCCTTCAGGTGGGCGGCGATCGGCGTGACGGTGTCGAGCGAGGCTGCGGTCATGGCGATTCAGTCAATGACGATGGCGACGTCGCGCCGGCGGTTCAGGGATTCTTCGAGCGCGTTGCCGAGGGCATCGCGATGGATGAAGAGTAGGTCGCGCGACTTCGAATCGGCGGTCTCGAAGCGAAGCTGCAGCCAGCACGACGAAACCGACAGCTGCAGCGTGGTCTCGGGCAGCACGTCGGGGCGCAGCGGCATGCGCACCTGCCAGCCTTCGCTGTCGTCGACGGCGCGCTCGTTGCAGAAGCGCGAGATGGTCTGCGCGATCGAGGCCACCAGCGGGTGCGGCGGCGCGGCGACGCGGGCGACGCGTGCGCTGCCGTGCAGCAGCGGGTGCAGCTGCTCGGCGCTGGGCACGACGGCATCGGCCCAGTCGGGCTCCGGTTGCGGCTCGGCCTCGATCCCGCGAACGGGCTCGCGCTGTTCGCTGCGCGGTTCGGCGGCGAGTGCCTCGGGCGGGGCCTTGGCCTTCTCGCCGAACGGCCGCGCGGCGCCCGGCTGGCGGCGCTGGCGCAGCAGGTCGGTGAAGCTGAAGCCGCGTGCAGCGTCAGACGCCGGCGCAGCGGGCGGTTGCGCGGGTCGGTGCACCTCGAAGGCGACGTTGCGTGCGCGGGTCATCGCCGCCTCACAGCGCCACCCGGCCCAGGGGCTCGACGCGCACCTGCGAGCCCAGCTCCTGGTACGAGTACACCGCCAGCCACTTCGATTCCGACTCGACGATGCGCCGCACGTAGCGCCGGATGTCCATCGAGGTCACGACCGCGATGCCGGCGCGCGGCGTCAGACCGGCCAGCTCCTTCACGCGGCGCGCGATCGCGCCGACCGCATCGGGCGCCAGCGCCAGGTAGTTGCCGGCCGGCGTCGGCTTGATCGCGTCGCGGATCATCTTCTCGACCGCCGGCTCCAGCAACACCGCCGACAGCGCCCCGCTGCCCTGCGTCGCGCGGTGGCTCAGGAAGCGCCCGAGGTCGCCGCGCACGTACTCGGTCAGCATCAGCGCGTCCTTCTCCTTCGGCCCCCAGACGATCAGGCTCTCGCAGATGGCGCGCATGTTGCGGATCGGCAGCTGCTCTTCCAGCAGCCGGCGCAGCACCTCGGCGATGCGCTGCACCGTCACCACCTTCTGCATCTCGGCCACCAGGCCGGGGTAGTCGGCGCCGACGCGCTCAAGCACCCACTGCACCTCCTGGATGCCGAGGAACTGGTGCGCCTGCTCGTGCAGCGCCTGCACCGCATGGCGGGCGATCAGTTCCTCGTTGTCGGGCGTTCCGGGCTCCTTGCTGCCGTCCAGCGCCACCTGCCCCGTGCCGTGCGGCACGTCGTGCAGCAGCAGCTCGTACTCGTTGTCCGCATGCGTCGCGCGCGTCCACAGCCGGATGCCGGGGAACGGCAGGCCCAGCTGCTCCTGCAGGCTCTGGCGCTCGCGCTCGAACGCGGCGTTCAGCACGTCGGGGCGCAGCGTCGCGGCCAGCGCCGGCGACATCGTCACCGCCAGCGGCGCGGTGAAGGCGCTGGCCTTGTCCTCGATCGCCTGGATCTCGCCCTTGCGTGCCTTCGCGCCTTCGCGCTGCAGGCCCTTCAGCGCATCGCCTTCCGCCCCGTGCGCCGGCACGCCCTTGGCCTTGGCCTGCAGCTGGCGTGCCAGCATCACCAGGCCCGCGGCCAGCAGCAGGAACACGTACCACGGGAAGCCCGGCACCAGCGCGAAGCCGCACAGGAAGCCGGCCGCCAGGTACAGCGCGCGCGGGCTGCGCGTCAGCTGGAAGGTGATCTCCTCGCCCAGCGACTTCGGCTTGGCCGCGTGCTCGTCGGCCACGCGCGTGATCATCACGCCGGCCGCCACGCAGATCAGCAGCGACGGGATCTGCGACACCATCGCGTCGCCGATCGACAGGATCGCGAAGCGGTTGGCCGCCTCGGCCGCCGGCATGCCGTGGTAGGTGATGCCGATCACGATGCCGGCCAGGATGTTGATGACGGTGATGATCAGCGCGGCGATCGCATCGCCCTTGACGAACTTCATCGCGCCGTCCATGCCGCCGTGCAGCTGGCTTTCCATCGCCAGCGCGGCCCGCCGCTGGCGCGCCTCGTCGCCGGTCAGGTGGCCGGCGCGCAGGTCGGCGTCGATGCTCATCTGCTTGCCCGGCATCGCGTCCAGCGTGAAGCGCGCGCCGACCTCGGCGACCCGCTCCGAGCCCTTGGCGATCACGATGAACTGCACCACCGTGATGATCAGGAACACCACGATGCCGACCACCAGGTTGCCGCCGACCACCAGGTTGCCGAACGATTCGATGATGTGCCCGGCATCGGCGTGCAGCAGGATCAGCTTGGTCGACGAGATGTTCAGCGACAGCCGGAACAGCGTCGTGAACAGCAGCAGCGACGGGAACGAGGTCAGCGACACCGCGCTCGGGATGTACATCGTCACCATCAGCAGCAGCGTGCTGATGGTCAGGTTGATCGCGAGCAGCCCGTCGATCAGGAAGGTGGGCAGCGGCAGCACCATCAGCGCGAGGATCGCGACGACGGTGGCCACCATCGCGGCGTCGCCGCCGAAGTTGATCTTGAGGTTCTTCATGGCGTGTGCCCTGGGTCAGTGAAGGGGTGGGTTCTCTGGGGTGTCGGTGGTGGGGTCCGCACGCTTGGCGCCGATCTCGTCGACCCAGCGCAGCACGACGGCCACCGCCTCGAACAATTCCTCGGGCACGGCGTGGTCCACCGGCACCCTGTGCAGCGCACGCGCGAGCGGGGGGTGCGCGAACACCGGCACGCCCAGCGCCTCGGCGTGGCCGCGGATGCGCAGCGCCGCGTCGTCGACGCCCTTGGCCAGCACCACCGGCACGCCGGCCTCGTCGGCGCGGTAGCGGATCGCCACCGCGTAGTGCGTCGGGTTGACGACCACCGCATCGGCCTTCGCGACGGCCTGCTGCGGGTCTTCCTCGGCCAGCTCGCGTGCCAGCTGCTTGCGCTGGCCCTTGATCTCGGGGTCGCCTTCCTGGCCCTTGTACTCGCGCTTGATCTCGTCCTTGGACATGCGCTGTCCCTTCATGAAGTGGTGCCGCTGCAGCGCGTAGTCGAGCGGCGCGAGCACCAGGAACAGCGCCACCGCGAACAGCAGCACCTTGCCGATCGCGCCCCAGGCGATGCTGCCGATCGCCAGCGGCGTCTGGAACACCGCGCCCGAGATCAGCGGCAGCAGCTGCACTATGGCCTGCCACATCACGGCGCCGATCACCACCGCCTTCAGCACCATCTGCGCGAAGGTCATCAGCGACTTGAGCGAGAACACCTTCTTGATGCCCTGGGCCGGGTTGAGGCTGTCGAACTTGGGCTGCACCGCCTTCGGCGTCAGCTGGAAGCCCACGTGCGCCGCGATGCCGACGATGGCGCCGATGGCCGCCACCATCACCAGCGGCGCGATGACGAGCGCGGCCTCCATGCCCATCGCGGCCAGGCGCTTCCAGATCACGTCCATCGGCAGTTCGCCGACGCCGAAATCGAGGCCGAGCGAGACCACGGTGCGCATGCGTGCCGCGGCGCCGTCGGCCATCGCCATCAGCGTGCCGACGACAGCCAGCGTCGACGCGGCGATCGCCACGTCCTGGCTTTTCGCGACCTGGCCTTCCTCGCGCGCCTTGCGCAATTTCTGCTCTGTGGGCTCTTCGGTTTTTTCGTCGGACATGGCGGGACCATGGGCTGCGGGCGTCGACGGATCGGCGACATCGACAGGCTACGGATGCACGCCGCCGCAGCCACGTGCCGGCCCGAAGCGGCGTGCGCAAATCCGACGCCTGCGCCGCGGCATCGCGCTGCGGGGCCCGCGGCGCCGTCACAATGCGGCGCATGCCGGACCTGCCCGCCCCCGCGGCCCTCGACCTGCGGCGCGTGATCGACGCGCTGCCGGCGCTCGAAGCCACCGCCGATCCCGCCCGCCACCGCGGCCTGCTCGAACAGGCGGCCGCGCTGGCCGAGGGCGACGACGTCGATGCCCACACGCTCGGGCGCATCCGCCTGCTGATGGCCCGGCTGCATGCGCAGCTGGGCGAGTACGAGCTGGCTTATGCGCGCGCGCTGTCGGCCGCCGAGCAGCTCGAGCGCGCCGGCGACACCGAGCGCGCGGCGAGCGCCGCGAGCACCTGCATCTCGATCTGCATCGAGACCGGCGACTTCAGCCGGGCGCTGGAGCACCTGCACCAGACGCAGGCAGCGGCGCGCGCCCGCGGCGACACCGCGCTGCTGGTGCGGCTGCTGTTCAACCAGGCCTGCACCTTCCTGTGCGTCGACGAGTTCGATGCCGCGGCGCGCTGCTGCGAAGAGGTGTTGCGCGTGGCCGCCGAGGCGGCGCCGGACGTGGCGGCCGCGCTCGCGGTGACCGCCGAGAGCGCGCGCGCCGCGCTGGGCTTCAGCCGCACCTACATGGCCGACGCGCACGAGCGCCGCGGCCGCCTGCCCGAGGCACAGGCCGAGCGCAAGCGCGCCGCCGAGGCCTTGCCGCAGACCACCGGCGCCAGCCCGCTGGCCTCGCTGCACATGGTGATCTACGCGCGTTCGCGCCTGGGCGACCTGGCCGGCGCGCGCCACGCGGCGGCGATCTTCCTCGGCCGCGTGCGCCGCCTGCCGCGGGCGCCGCGCTGGATGGCGCAGGTGTGGCTGACGATGGGCGTGTACTACCAGCACGCCGGCCGGCCGGGGCGCGCCGCGGCGCGCTTCGAGCGGGCGATCCGCGCGATGCGCAGCATCCGCCACGACGGCGAGCTGCCGAACACGATGCAGATGCTGGCGAATGCGCATGCGGCCGACGGCCGGCATGCCGAAGCGCTGCGCTGGCTGCGCCAGGCGCATGCCAGCCGGCGCGTCACGCAGCCCGAGCAGGAGCGGCTGCACTACCGCATGGCGGCGCTGGAGCGCGATGCCGAGGAGCGCCGGCTCGAGCGCGAGACCGCGCTGCTGCACGCGCAGCGGCTGGCGGTGGTGGGCCGGCTGATGGCGCAGATCTACCACTCTCTGGGCGCGCCGCTGATGGCGGCGCGGCAGACGCTGTCGCTGTGCATCGCGCAGGCCGGCCACCTGCCGCCGGCCGAGCTGTCGGCGTCGCTGCGCGGCGTGGTGGCGCACATCGACGAGGCCACCGCGCTGACGCGCCAGCTGCGCATGTTCTCGTACCGGGCGGCGCCGCAGGCGATGGTGCTCGACCTGCCGCTCGCGCTGCACGAGGCCTGGCAGGGCCTGGCGATCGGGCGCGCGGCGCCGCGCGAGCCGCTGCGGCTGCAGGGCCTGGCGCCGCCGCAGGTGCGCGGCGATGCGCAGCGGCTGGCGGTGCTGCTGCGCATCCTGCTGATCGAGATCGAACGGCTGGGCGGCCCGCAGGCGCCGCGCGTGACGCTGTCGGTCAACGGCGCGGCGGTGCGCGTGCAGTTCACCTGTCCGGCCCGGGAGACGGATGCCTCGGCGGTCGGCGGCGTCGGCTTCACGCTGTGCGAGGAGATCGCGCGCGAGATGCAGGGCGGGCTGTGGCGCATGGACGCGCCGGCCGGGGAACTGCGGGTCGCGCTGGAATTGCCGGCCGAGCGCTGACCAGACGTCCCGTCCCCCGGCGCTGTGAACGGGCGCGGGGCTGGAACCCCAGGCCGGCCGGACGCCACCCACGCGCGTTGCACTGGCCCCGGGAACAGACCATGCGTGGATATGCCTCTTCAGCCCTGTTGCGCGCGGTGCGCACGGGCGATGCCGACGAAGTCAAGCGGCTGCTCGGCCCCGACGTCGACACCGAACTCAAACTGACCCGGCTGCGCCGGCAATCGCGCGGCGGCGAATCGGCGCTGTGGCGGGCGATGATGACGCTGCGCCTGCGCGACAGGACGCCGCCGGTGCGGGAGCTGGTCGAAGGCATCCTGGCCCTCGACGTCGACGGCGAGGTCAAGGTCTGCCTGCTGCGCGCGCAGGCCGCCGGCGCGACGCCGCTGCACGTGGCCTTCTTCAACGGACACGAAGAGACGCTGCTGCTGGTCGACCGCTGCCTGGCCCAGGCCGTCGAGCAGGGCCGGTTGAGCCTGGAACAGGCGACCCGGGTGCTGGGCGACCTGCGGCACATGCCGATCGACCGCTTTGCCGCACCGTCGAATGCGCTGTTCGCGGCGCGGCGGCAGGTGCTGAAGAACTGGAGCCAGCGAGTCAGCGCCCAACAGATCGACCCCGGCCGCAAGCGTCGCTTGCTCGACCGGCTCGCCACCCCCGTCGGCCAGGCCGTGAACGATGGCTTGAGGCAGCGGCTGGAGGGGTTCATCGGGGCCGACAGCGACCTCGATTGATCAGCGGCTCACGGCGGCCCCGGATTGGCATCCGGGACCTCCGCAAAGAGACGCTGGTTCGGCAAAGGCGCGGGCGGGCAGGCTGGGGCGCGCCAATCAGGGTGGGGCGCCGGAGCTGACTGTTTTCAAGGCCCCGCGCGAACCGCGATCGTGATCTGACTGTCGCCGACTGTTTGACCACAGCGAGCGAAGCGAGCGGCGAGAGTTTCGGCGACGGGCCTTGAAAGCAGGCAGCGCAGGGCAGTCATCGCCCCCCAGGGGGCGATGACCGCTCCATCCGGCGCGCCCCAGCCTGCCCGCACGCGCCTTTGCGCGCGCCGACACGCCGGCGCAGCAACCCCGGATTGGCATCCGGGCTACCGGCTCAAGCTCCGGTAGATCGCCATCACGTCCCGCACATAGGCCTGCGTCTCCGGATACGGCGGGATCTCGCGCCCGTATTTCAGCACCGCCCCCTCCCCCGCGTTGTAGGCCGCGACCGCCAGCTCCGGCTGGCCTTCGAACATGTTCAGCAGCGTGCGCAGGTAGCGCGCGCCGGTGCGCAGGTTGGCCTCGGGCTCGAACAGCGCGCGCTCGGCATCCGCCAGCCCCATGCGCGAGGCCGTCGCCGGCATCACCTGCATCAGCCCGATCGCGCCCTTGGACGAGACCGCGTTCGGGTTGAAGCGCGACTCCACGTGCACGATCGCGCGCAACAGGTTGACGTCGTGGCCGAAGGCCTTCGCGACCGCTTCGATCATCGGATCGTAGGCGCTGGTGCGGTCCGCCGCCGGCACCAGCGCGCCGGGCGACGGCGGCAGCAGCGCCAGGCTGCCGCGCCGCAGCGCCTCGGCCGACACCGGGCTGCCCGGCAGGCCGAACACCGACGCGACGTCCAGCGCGGTCGCCGGCTTCTGCGGCGCCGCCGCAGGCTGCAGCGGCACGCACTGCACGCCGCCCTCGCTGATCAGGCGCTCGCTGACGTAGCGCGTGCCGAACGCATCGGTGCAGCTGAAGGCCGCGACGGCGTGCGAGGCCACGCTCGCGAGCAGCGCGCCGAACGACGTGCGCCATCCACGGGAGGCCATGGCCACCTCAGGACAGCGCCAGCGCATCCTGGCGCCCGCGCACCGCGCCGCGGCGCGCCAGCGTCTCGGTCGGCGTCTCGCGGAAGTACTTGCGGTACGAGGTCACCAGCGTCGAGCGGTTGCGGATGCCCCAGCGCGCGGCCGTCTCGATCACCGTGTTCCCCGGCGCGTCGTCGCGCAGCAGGTCGGCGCGGATGCGCTCGACGCGGCAGCGCTGCATCACCTCGCCAGGCGTCATGCCCAGGTGGTTCTTGAAGGCCCACTGCAGCGCCCGCTCGGTGACCCCCATGTCGTCGGCGATCTCGCGCACGCTCAGCTCGGCGCAGTCCAGGTGCTCCAGCAGGTAGCGGTAGGCGCGGCGGTACCGGGCCGGCAGCCGCATCTCGATGTCGTCCTTCAGCGCCGCCGGCGTGGCCGTTCCCGGCTTGGCCGCACGGTCGTCGAAGGCCGATTCGGTGCGCACGCACTGCATGGATTCGAGCGCATAGCGCTGGTAGTGGCGCATCGACTCGTCGACGCGGCCCGACAGCGCGCACACCTTGGCCAGGCAGTACGACAGCTCCATGCGCCAGCGCTGGCGGCCGGCCAGCTCGGCCTCGCGCGACTGCAGCGGCTCGAGCCAGGCCCGCGCCTGCTCCGCCTGGCGCAGCGTGATGGCGACCAGCGCGGTGTCGAGCCGCGCGGCGCGTTCCAGCGTCACCAGGCCGAGCGTGCGCAGGCCGCTGATGTGCTCGTTCAGCGCCGCCTGCGCGCGCGCATCGCCGCAACCGGCCAGCACCAGGTCGCGCAGCTGCTGCAGCCGGCGCGCCACCAGCGGCACGCGGCCATGCGCATTCATGCAGTGCTCGATCGCCGCCAGCGGCTGCAGCTGCGCCGACACCGGCATGCGGTCGACCAGCGGAGACTGCCAGAACACGTGGTCGCGCAGGTCGTCGTGCGCGCGGATCTCGCTTTGCGCGAGCAGCTCCACGCGCACCAGGCTGACCAGCATCGCGAGCTGCACCGAGCCGTCGTCGCGCGCGATCTCGCTCGCATCGTCCAGCGCCTGCATCGCGCGCTCCTTCTGGCCCAGGCCGTGGCGCGCCATCGCCATCGCGCACAGCGCCTCGGCCTTCTGCGCCGGCGTGGCCGCCTCGTCCGCCGCGATGCGGCCGAAGCACGCCGCGGCGGTGCCGAAGCGGTGCTGGTACAGGCTCAGGAAGCCGGTGCTGCGGCACGACACCACGCGCACCGCGCCGCGCTGCGCGCCGCCGGCCAGCTTGACGGCCTGGCGGTAGGTTTCCTCGGCCTCCTCGGCACGGTCCAGCGCCAGCATCAGGTCGCCGCACAGCTGGGCCAGCTCGCTCAACGTGTCGTCCGACAGGTGCGCCGGGCGATCGCCCAGCAGCTCTTCGGCCTTGGAAACGGCTTCCTGGACGCGCCCGTCGAGCACCGGCGACATCAGGGACTGGACCTGCGCTTCTCGCGCGAGGACGGTGAGGACTTGAATCTGCATGGCGATCTCTCCGCTGGGTGGCTGGGTCCGATGCAGGACCCGATGCAACGCAGTCTGGAGATCGCAGCGAAAAACATGCTCATGAAGTGTCAGTCACGTCGGTAACCTCAAAAGCGAGAACGCGCTTCGCAAACTTGAGAGACATCGTGAAAGCGCCACCTCGCGCGCGGGCGGACACCCCCCTTTCCGACCGCGCCAGCGCAAACGTGACGCGTTTCACGAAAGTACAGGTGTACCTGGCGTTCATTCGGTCGATTCTCAAACTTGATACAGCCCGCGCCGGCTGGGCAGGCGAGCGGCCGGGTTGCCTCACGAAGTCACATGAACTTTCAGGACCGAGAATGAAAAAGATCTTGCGCCGCGGCATGCCTTTCTCGCCCGAAGTGGCGCCGCTGGTCTCGCGCATGCCGGTGGTCGACGAGTACCGCGAGTCGCTGCTGCGGCTGCAGGGGGTGTGGGACAGCCTGGCGATGCTCGGGCAGATGAGCGGCACGCTGCCCGACATCGGCGCGACACGCGCCGCCTTCCAGGCCCTGTCCGAAGACCTGCTGGACAGCCTGGGCCGCACGCTGCTGGGCAATGTCGCGCAGCGCATGCGCAGCCAGGCCCAGGTGGCGATCGACATCCTGGTGCGCAACCTGTTCGAGCGCACCGCCGACATCGGCTTCCTGAGCACCGACAGCGCGCTGCGCGAGCTGGTGCGCGCGGCGACCTCGCCGGACGGCGCCGACGATGCGCAGCGCCATGCGCTGCAGGCACGCTTCGCCGACTACGTGGCCAAGTACTCGGTGTATGACGACGTCGTCGCGCTGGCGCCGGACGGCCGCGTGCTGGCGCGGCTCGACCGCTCGGTGCCCGCAACGGCCGCCGGCCGCGAGCCCTGGCTGCTGCAGGCGCTGCAGGGCGGCCCCTACGTCGAGCACTTCGGCGACTCGCCGCTGATGGGCGGGCGGCGCGCGCTGTTGTACGCGGCGGCGATCCGCGTCGATGAGCGCATCGCCGGCGTGCTGTGCCTGTCGTTCCGCTTCGATGACGAGATGCAGGCCATCTTCGCGCAGCTGCTCGAGCCGCGCGACCGCGGCGTGATCGTGCTGACCGGGCCGCAACACACCGTGCTGGCCTCGTCCGACCCGTGGCAGGTGCCGCCGGGCGCGCCGCTGCCGGCGATGGCGCCGGGCGCCGCACCCCAGCGGGGCCGTTTCGCCGGCCGCGAGATGCTGATGGTGCATGCCGGGGCCACCGGCTACGAGGGCTACATGGGCCCCGGCTGGTCGGCGCGCGCGCTGGTGCCGGTGGACCAGGCCTTCGACCTCGCCGACGGGCCGGACGACGCTCGGGACGAGCACGCCGGCGACGACCTGCTGGCCCGGCTCGACACCCGCGAGCTGTTCGGCGAGGCGCTGCGTGCCATCCCCGGCCAGGCCCGCCACATCCAGCGCGACCTGTCGCGCGTGCTGTGGAACGGCCGGCTGCGCCCGCCGGGCGAAGGCACCTCCAGCGCCTTCGCGGCGACGCTGCTGCGCGAGGTCGGCCAGACCGGCGAGCGCATCCGCCAGGTCTTCGAGCAGGCCATCGCCAACCTGCACCGCTCGACGCTGGACGCGGTGTTCGACGAGGCGCGCCACCATGCGCGGCTCGCGATCGACATCGTCGACCGCAACCTCTACGAACGCGCCAACGACTGCCGCTGGTGGGCGCTGGACGGCGCGTTGCGCGAGGTGCTGGCGCAGCCGCACGGACAGCGCGACGCACAGCGCGCGGCGGCCGTCCTGCAGCGCATCAACGGGCTCTACACGGTGTATGCGCTGCTGGTGCTGTTCGACACCGAAGGCCGCATCGTCGCGGTGTCCGATCCGGCCGAGCAGGCGCGCTGCGGACAGCGGCTGGACGCACCGTGGGTGCGCGAGACGCTGGCCCTGCGCGACCCGCAGCAGTATGTCGAATCGGCACATGCGGCCAGCGACCTGTACGGCGGCCGGCCCACCTACGTCTATGGCGCCGCGCTGCACGGCACGGCGGGCGACGTGGCCGGCGGCATCGCCATCGTCTTCGACGGCGCCCCGCAGTTCGCCGCAATGCTGCGCGACGCGCTGCCGCACGATGCGCAGGGCCAGGTGCCGGCCGGTGCGGCGGCGCTGCTGGTCACGCGCGAAGGCGCGGTGGTGGCCTGCAGCGACGACGCGCGCTGGCCGGCCGGCACCGCGGCACCGCTGCCGGCGGCGTGGCGGGCGCTGGCGCGCGGCAGCTCCGGCAGCGCGGTGATCCACCTCGACGGCATCGCCTACAGCGCCGGCTGCAGCGTGTCCGGCGGCTACCGCGAGTACCACCGCGCCGGCGACGGCGATGCCGGCAACGGCCCGCACGACCTGCTGTCGCTGGTGCTGGTCCGGCTCGGCGCGCTGCAATCGCAGGCCCCGGCCGCCGCCATCGTGTTCGACGCGGCCCCGCCCCCGCCGCGTGCGGCTGGGCCGTCGCTGTCGATCGCGAGCTTCCTGTGCGGCGGGCAATGGCTGGGCGTGCCTGCCGGCATGGCACTGCAGGCGCTGCAGCAGCCGCGCATCGCGGCGCTGCCGAACGCGCCGGCCCACCTGCCGGGCATGGTCGAGTTCGACGGCCGGCTGCTGCCGGTGGTCGACCTCGGCGTGCTGCGCGGCACCGCGGCCGCCGCCGACCCGCACGCACCGCTGGTGGTCGCGCAAGCCTCGGGCGGCCAGCGCTTCGCGCTGCGCGTCGACGAACTGGGGCCGGTGTTCGAGGTCGCCGCGACGCGCGTGCAATCGCTGGCACGCCAGGGCGGCGCCGGCGAGCGACTGGTCAGCAGCCACCAACGGATGCTGATCCTGCTGGACGTCGACGCGCTGGTGGCGCAGGCCGGCGTCGCGGCGCTGGCGGAAGCCGTCACGGTCTAGCCCGCAGAGCGCCGGGCCGCCCGGCACCGAGGGCTCGTCATCCAGGCCGCTGCAGGCTCTCGTCGAGCAGCACCGCCAGCGCCTTCGCCTGGTACTCGCGCGCCAGCCGCTGCACCCGTTCGGCAAAGGGCCGGTAGCGCTCGTCGACCGACAGCAGCCGCGCCGCCTCGTCGCCGATCGCGGTCATGTTGCCGGTGCGGCTCAGGCGCTGCAGCTCGCGCAGCTCGTCGGCGGTCGGCAGGAACTCCGCCGGCATGCTGCCGTTGCCGCCGGCGGCTGCCGCTTCGGCCGCCGGCTCGGGCGTCTCGAGAATCCATTCCAGCCCGAGCAGGTTGCCGATCTGCCGCAACAGGCTCTCGCGCCGGATCGGCTTGGCCTCGAAGGCATTGGCCCCCGCGGCCAGCCAGCGCCGCTGGTCATCGGGCGCGACGCTGGCCGAGATCGCGACCACCGGCACCTGCGCCATGCCGTCGAGGTGGCGGATCAGCCGCGTCGCCTCGACGCCATCCATCACCGGCATCATCATGTCCATCAGGATCAGGTCGGGACGCCGCGCCCGCACGCGCTGCAGCGCGCTCTCGCCATTGGCCGCCTCGTCGATCTCGAAGCCCAGCAGGCGCAGCAGGTAGGCCAGCATCTCGCGATTCTCGGGGATGTCGTCGACGATCAGCACGCGCCGCGGCTCGCCGGCGTAGCCGATCACCGTCGGCTCGGCGCGCCCCACCTCGGCACCGGTCGCCAGCACCGGCAGCACCAGGTCGAACCAGAAGCGGCTGCCTTCGTCGGGCACGCTGCGCAGCAGGATGTCGCTGCCCATCAGGCGCACCAGCTGCCGGCTGATCGACAGCCCGAGCCCGCTGCCGCCGGCCCGCCGCGAGGCATCGCCCACCTGCTCGAAGGGCTGGAACAGCCGCTGCATCTGCGCCGCATCCATGCCGATCCCGGTGTCGCTGACCTCGAAGCGGATCTGCGCCTGCGCTGCGTCGATGCGCTGCAGGTGCACGTCCAGCCGCACCTGCCCGACGTCGGTGAACTTGACCGCGTTGCCCAGCAGGTTCAGCAGCACCTGGCGCAGCCGCCGCGCATCCACCATCACCGCCTTCGGCAGCTCGCCGTGCACCTCCAGCAGGAAGGCCAGGCCCTTGTGGCTGGCCTTGATGCGGATCAGGTCGCGGATGACGCCCAGGAAGCTGGGCACGTCCATCGGCGCCGTATCCAGGTCGAGCTTGCCGGATTCGATCTTGGCGATGTCGAGGATGTCGTTGATCAGCGTCAGCAGGTGCTCGCCGCTGCTCTGGATGGTCTTCAGGCCGGCCGCCTGCTGCGCGTCGAGCGACTTGTCGAGCCGCAGCACCTGCGTGTAGCCGAGGATGCCGTTGAGCGGCGTGCGCAGCTCGTGGCTCATGTTGGCGAGGAAGGTCGCCTGCGCGCGCTGCGCCGCGATGGCGGCATCGCGGGCCGCCGTCAGCTGCTGCTCGACCGCGCGGCGCAGCGTCGCGTCGCGCACCACCAGCACCGTCAGGCCGCCGTCGTCGGCGGTGACCTCGCTGAGCGACACCTCCGCCGGGAAGTCGCGCCCGCCGCGGTGATGGCCGAGCGCGCTGCGCGCCTCCGGCTGCGCCACCTGCAGCGGCGGGTCGAAGCCCGACAGCAGGCATTCGAGCGGCTGCCCGGCGGCCTCGTCGGGCGAGCGGCCGAACATCGCCTCGCCCGCCGGGTTGAGCTGCTCGACCCGCGTGCCGCGCACCACGACGATGCCGTCGGCGGTGTGGTCGATGATCGCGGCCAGGCGGCGCTGCTCGGTCTCCAGAGACGCGCGCGTCAGCGCCAGCAGCCGGCGGTCCTCGAGGAAGCGCTCGACCGCGCGCGCCATGTCGCTGATCTCGTCGTGGCCCTGCACCGGCACCACGCAGGGCTGGCTGTCGAGGCGGTCGCTGCGCAGCGAATCGCTGACCTGCTGCAGCCGGCCGACCACGTGCTGCCCGAGGAAGACCCGCGCCACCGCGATCGCCGCCAACAGGCTGCCGACGAACAGCGCGAGGATCCAGCGCTGCTTGCCCTCGGACGACTCCACCAGCTGCCGCACCGCTTCGCGGTAGTCGCTGCGCGACGCGGCCGACCAGGTGCCGGCCGCCGTGCCCATGGCCTGCGACTGGCGGTTCATCTCGTCGCGCAACGCGGCCATCACCTGGCGCTGGGACAGCAGCTTCTCGCGCAGCGTGAACAGCATGCGCACGTCGGACATCAGCGATTCGGCCGAGGCTGCCGACCAGCTGCTGGGGCGCGCCGACAGCACCGTCAGCGGCACCAGCCGGCTGCGCAGCGTGCCCAGCTCGTCCTCCTGGTTGACGCCGGCCAGCTGGTACAGCAGCACCACCAGCGGCAGCTGCTCGCGGCCGTACAAGGCCTCCAGCTGGCCGATGCGGTCTTCGAGCATGCGCGCGAACTGCAGCTCGGTGCGCAGCGAATCCTCGCGCAGCTGCGTGGCCGCGTTGGCCGAGTTGCGCAGCAGCTGGCTCGCCTGGTGCAGGTCGAGCACGATCACGTCGCCGCTCGAGTTGCTGATCTGCGCCACCAGCGCGTCGTAGTCCTGCAGGTGCTTCTGCATCCGCAGGTAGATGCGGCGCACTTCGTCGGCCGAGGGGGTGGTGATCAGCTGGTAGGCGTCGAGCGAGATCGCCGAGGTTTCGGCGACCAGCTCCTGGGCCAGCCGCACCCGCTGCAGGCGCTGCTCGCCGAGCCCGCGCGAGGCCACGGCGAGCTCGCGCACGGTGTGCAGCGCGATGATCCCGCCCGCGACGATGATGACCGCCAGGCCCAGGAAGGCCAGCGCGAACTGCCGCCGCAGCGAGCGGGGCACCAGCTGACGCAACTGCACGGTGGGCGGCCCTCCGGTCCCGGCGCGTCAGCGTTTCCAGATGCGCCGGTAGGCCTCGCGGTAGCCGTTGTCCGGGTCGTACAACAGCCGGCGCGAACCTTCGCACGACATGTTCTCGGTGGTCACCAGGCGCGGCGGCGCGACGAAGCCGCTCAGCGGCTGGCCGGCGAACAACCGGTTCAGCTCGTCGACGACCTGCCAGCCCTGCAGGTTCAGCGGATCGGCGGCCGTGGCGGTCTGGAACGACTTCGCCGAGATGCGCAGGAAGGCGGCCGAGCTGCCGTCGCCGCCCGAGATCAGCCGCACGCCGTCGCTCGGCACCTTCAGGTTGATCAGCTCGGGCACCATGTAGTCGAAGTAGATGTCGTTGACGGCCAGCGCATGCGTCCAGCGCTTGCCGTGGCGCTTCAGCAGGTCCTGCGTGATGCCGGCCATGCGGGTGCCGGTTTCCTCCATGCCGACGTCCAGCAGGCCCAGCAGCTCGCATTGCCTGCAGGCGCGGATGACGTCGGCCATCGCGTTCGCCTTGGTCATCGCCATCTGCAGCTTCGAGTCGGTGAAGATCACGACGCCGGCGCGCCCGCCCGCTTCGAGGATGGCCTTGGAGGCCGCCATGCGGGCCACCAGCATCGGGTCGCTGGTCACGTTGGTCGTCACCGGCGTGCCGGCGATCGGCCCCGGCCACGGGTTCGCATGCCAGCTGATCAGCACCACGCCGCGGCGCGTGAACTGCGTCAGGTCGTACGGGCCGTAGCCCTTGGTCGCCGAGCCTTCCAGCGTCAGGCCGCCCATCAGCGCGACGGCGTCGGGCTTGAACTCCAGCACCTCCTTCATGACCCGGTCGCGGTTGCCGATGACGCCGCCGACGTCGAACACCTTGACGGTCCAGCCGATCGCCGCCGCCGCCTCGCGCACGCCCAGCGAGGCCGCCAGCACGCCGCCGTTGCGCAGGTCCTCGATGACCATCGCGATGGTCTTGCCCGCCTGGGCCGCCGGCCCGGCCTCGACCTTCGGCTCGCCGCCGCAGCGGATGCCGGCAGCCACCACCTGCTGCTCCTTCGCGAGCGAAGGCACCGAATCGGGATCCTGCGGCGCCGCGCCGCGGGCGGCGGCCAGCGCGAAGAATGCGAAGCCTGCGGCCAGGAGCCGCAGCGATGGACGGTGATGGGCAGGCATGGACGCACCTCTCGGGGTTGGGGGCTGCGCTTCGTTATCGCGCCGCGACCCGTTTGCCGCAAGAGGGTCAATCCGGGAGTCCATTCGGACCCAGGGCCGTGCCTTCAGTCGTCTTTCTCGAGCCGCTTGCCCATGCTCATCGCGTCGTCTTCCGAGAAGCCGAGGCTTTCGTAGAACGCGATCACCGCGCTGTTGCCGCGGCGGATCTGCAGGTTGATCTTCGGGCAGCCGCGCTCGCGCAGGCGCAGTTCGGCCCAGTGCATCAGCGCACGGCCCAGGCCGCCGCGCTGCAGCTTCGGCGTCACCGCCAGGTAGTTGATCCAGCCGCGGTGGCCCTCGTAGCCGGCCATCACGCTGCCGACCAGTTCACCGTCGAGCTCGGCGACGGCGAACAGCTCGGGCTGCTCGGCGAACTTGCGCGCGATGTCCTTGGACGGGTCGTTCCACGGCCGGGTCAGGCCGCAGGCCTGCCACAGCGCGATGACGGCGGCCTCGTCACTGGGCCGGCACGGCCGGATCCGCCAGGCGCCGAGACTCACAGGCGCTCTGCCACCCAGCCCTGCACCGAGGCCAGCGCCTGCGGCAGCTGCGACGCATCGGTGCCGCCGGCCATCGCCAGGTCGGCCTTGCCGCCGCCCTTGCCGCCGACCTGCTGCGCGACGAAGTTGACCAGCTCGCCGGCCTTGACGCGCCCGACGCTGTCGGCCGTGACGCCGGCGGCCAGCTGCACCTTGCCGCCGTCGACCGCGGCCAGCACGATGGCGGCGGTCTTCAGCTTGTCCTTCAGCTTGTCCATGGTCTCGCGCAAGGTCTTCGCGTCGGCACCTTGCAGCGTCGCGGCCAGCACCTTCAGGCCCTTGACGTCGATCGCCTGGCTGACGAGTTCATCACCTTGCGACGAGGCCAGCCGGCCCTTCACCGTGCCCAGTTCCTTCTCGAGCGCGCGCACCTGGTCGAGCACCTGCGACAGGCGCTGCGGCACCTCGGTGGGCGCGGCCTTCAGCGTGGCGGCCAGCTGGTGCACCGTGCTCTCGAGCGACTGCAGGTAGGCGAGCGCGTTGACGCCGGTCACCGCCTCGATGCGGCGGACGCCGGCGGCCACGCCGCTTTCGGCCACCACCTTGAACAGGCCGATGTCGCCGGTGCGGTGCACGTGGGTGCCGCCGCACAGCTCGCGGCTGCTGCCGATGTCGAGCACGCGCACGGTCTCGCCGTACTTCTCGCCGAACAGCATCATCGCGCCGGTCTTCTGCGCCGACTCGATGTCCATCACGCGCGCCTGCGTGGCCGCGTTGGCCAGGATCTCGGCGTTGACGCGGCGCTCGATCTCGGTCACCTGCTGCGGCGTGACCGGCGCGTTGTGCGCGAAGTCGAAGCGCGTCTTCTCGGCGTCGACCAGCGAGCCCTTCTGCTGCACGTGCGTGCCCAGCACCTCGCGCAGCGCCTTGTGCATCAGGTGGGTCGCGCTGTGGTTGCGCACCGTGGCGGCGCGCAGCTCGCCGTCGACGCGCGCCGTCACGCTGTCGCCCACCGACAGCCGGCCCTGGCTCAGCACGCCGTGGTGGCCGAACACGTCGGCCTTGATCTTCTGCGTGTCCTGCACGCCGAACAGAACGCCCTCGGCGGTCAGCGAGCCCTGGTCGCCGACCTGGCCGCCGCTCTCGGCGTAGAACGGCGTCACGCTCAGCACGACGATGCCGGTCTGGCCTTCGAGCAGCTGCTGCACCGGGCTGCCTTCCTGGTACAGCGCGGCCACGGTCGCCTGTTCTTCCAAGTGCTCGTAGCCGGTGAAGGCGTGGCCGGCACCGGTGTATTCGACGGCGCGCGCCATCTTGAACTTGCCGGCCGCGCGGCCCTGGGCCTTCTGCTGCTCCATCGCCGCGCCGAAGCCGACCTCGTCGACCTCGACGCCGCGCTCGCGGCAGACGTCCTGCGTCAGGTCGAGCGGGAAGCCGTAGGTGTCGTGCAGCTTGAAGGCGACGTCGCCGGGCAGCGTCTTCTGGCCGCCGGCCAGCGCCGCATCGAGGATCTCCATGCCGTTGGCCAGGGTCTCGAAGAAGCGCACCTCCTCGGCCTTCAGCGTGTCGGTGATGTGCTGCTGCTCGGCGGCGAGCTTCGGGTAGGCGGCGCCCATCTCCTTGACGAGGTCGGCCACCAGCTTGTGGAAGAACGGCTTCTTCTGGCCCAGCTTGTAGCCGTGGCGGATGGCGCGCCGGATGATGCGGCGCTGCACGTAGCCGCGGCCTTCGTTGCTCGGGATCACGCCGTCGCTGACCAGGAACGCGGTCGCGCGGATGTGGTCGGCGATCACGCGCAGGCTCTTGTTCGACAGGTCCTTCTCGCCCGCGCTGTTTCCAAAAACTTCACGAGAAGCGGCGCGGATCAGGCGGTCGAACAGGTCGATCTCGTAGTTGCTGTGCACGTGCTGCAGGATCGCGGCCAGGCGCTCCAGGCCCATGCCGGTGTCGACGCAGGGCGCCGGCAGCTTCTTGATGCTGCCGTCGGGCTGCATGTCGAACTGCATGAACACGTTGTTCCAGATCTCGATGTAGCGGTCGCCGTCGGCGTCCGGCGAACCCGGGGGGCCGCCGGCCACGCCCGGGCCGTGGTCGTAGAAGATCTCCGAGCACGGGCCGCAGGGGCCGGTGTCGGCCATCATCCAGAAGTTGTCGGAGGCGTACTTGGCGCCCTTGTTGTCGCCGATGCGCACCACGCGCTCGGGCGGCAGGCCGATGACCTGGGTCCAGATGTCGTAGGCCTCGTCGTCGTCGATGTAGACGGTGGCCCACAGCTTGTCGGCCGGCAGCTGGTAGACCTTCGTCAGCAGCTCCCAGGCCCAGGTCAGCGCGTCGTGCTTGAAGTAGTCGCCGAAGCTCCAGTTGCCCAGCATCTCGAAGAAGGTGTGGTGGCGCGCGGTGTAGCCGACGTTCTCGAGGTCGTTGTGCTTGCCGCCGGCGCGCAGGCAGGCCTGGACGGATGCGGCGCGCACGTAGGGGCGCTTGTCGGTGCCGAGGAAGACGTCCTTGAACTGCACCATGCCCGAGTTGGTGAACATCAGCGTCGGGTCGTTGGCGGGCACCAGCGGGCTCGACGCGACGATGGTGTGGCCCTTCGATTCGAAGAACTTCAGGAACGTGTCGCGGATCTCGGAGGCTTTCATCCTGTTTTCTCTCTAAGGGAGCGGGCTGGGCGGAACCGTTGATTATAGGAAAGGCCCTGTTGCCCGGATGGAGCGCAGCGCAATCCGGGAGCGGCGGTCCCGGATTGGCATCCGGGCTACGCGGCGTCCTGCAGCTGGATTTGCGCGGCCAGGAAGCCGTACAGCCGCTCGTCGTCGCTGAAGGCCACGTTGAAGCGCAGCCAGCCGGTCGGGCGCGGCTCGACCAGGAACAGCTGGCCCGGCCCGAGCATGATGCCCTCGCCCACCGCCTGCTGCGACAGCTCGGCGCCGTCGGGCAGGTCGGGGTGGCGGGCCCACAGGTACATGCCCGCCTTCGGCTCGCCGAACAGCTCGAAGCCCAGCCCGGCCAGGCGCTGCGCGACCCGACCGTGCGCGTCGGCCAGGCGGTCGCGCACCGACTTCAGGTGCTTGCGCCAGCGCCCTTCGGTCAGCGCACCGAAGGCCAGCCGCTCGGTGATGTCCGACGAGGTCAGCCCCGACACCATCTTCAGCTGCGCCAGCTCGTCCAGCAGGTCCGGCCGCGCGACGACGTAGCCGACGCGGATGTTCGGCGAGATCGTCTTCGAGAAGCTGCCGACGTAGACCACGCGGCGCAGCTGGTCGAGGCTCGCGAGCGACGGCCGCGGTTCCGGATCCATGTCGGCATAGATGTCGTTCTCGACCAGCGTCACGCCGTACGCCTCGGCCAGCTGCAGCAGCCGGTAGGCCTGCGCCAGCGGCGTCACCGAGCCGGTCGGGCTTTGCAGGCGCGGCTGCGTGAAGAAGACCTTCGGCCGGTGCTCGGCCAGCAGCGCCTCGAGCGCCGGCAGGTCGTAGCCGGCCGGCGTGCGCGGCACGCCGATCAGCCGCGCCCCGAGGAAGCGCAGCATGAACATCAGGTTCGGGTAGCCGGGGTCGTCGACCAGCACCGGATCGCCCGGCTTCAGCAGCCGCCGTGCCACCAGGTCGAGCGCCTGGCTGGAGCCCTGGGTCAGCAGCACCTGCTCGGCACCGACCGCGATCTGCTGCTCGGCCAGCGATTCGGCCACCAGGATGCGCAGCGCCATGTGGCCGTGCGGCAGCCCGTAGCCGCCCAGCTCGGCACCATCCGCCGCCATCTGGCGCAGGCTGCGCCGCACGCCTTCCTCGAACAGCCAGTCGTGCGGCAACCAGCCGCAGCCGGGCTTCAGCGCCAGGTTGCGGTTCTCGAAGATCTGCTTCAGGTACCACTGGGCGTCGAAGCGCAGGTCGGCCACCGGCTTGGGCGCCGGGGCGGCGGCCGGCCCGTCGGCGCTGCGGCGCCGCACGAAGAAGCCGGCGTTGGCCCGCGAGGTGAGCCAGCCCTGCGCCACCAGCCGGTCGTAGGCCTCGACCACGGTGAACACGCTGACGCCGTGCGAGGCCGCGAAGGCGCGGATCGACGGCAGCTTGGCACCGGGCTTGAGCGACTGGTCCGCGATCATGCGGCGCAAGCCCTCGACGATCTGGCCGACCAGCGGCATCGGGGAGTTCGGGTTCAGCGTGAACATCGGTGGCGATCGGGCTGGGCGTTACTTCATCGTGCGTGGCGCACCGAATAGGGGCTTGCATGTACAGGCACCCCGCCCTGCACAGTACACCGAATCGCCGCACCGTCTGTACATGGCGGCCCGGGTTTGCGATGCCTACAGTCCGCCGATCGCAATTTTTGCAACACGAGTGAAGCCATGCAACGCGAAGCCCACCTGACCAACGCCGCCCTGATGGCCCGCCGCCAGGCCGCGATCGCCCGCGGCGTCGGGCAGGCGCACCCGATCTTCGTCAGCCGCGGCCGCAATGCCGAGGTCTGGGACGTCGAAGGCCGGCGCTACATCGACTTCGCCGGCGGCATCGCGGTGCTGAACACCGGCCACTGCCACCCGGAGGTGATCGCCGCCGTGAAGGCGCAGCTCGACGAGTACACGCACACCTGCTTCCAGGTGCTGGCCTACGAGCCCTACGTCGAACTGGCCGAGCGGCTGAACGCGCTGGCCCCCGGCGCGTTCGCGAAGAAATCGCTGTTCCTGACCACCGGCGCCGAGGCGGTCGAGAACGCCGTCAAGATCGCGCGCTCGTTCACCCGCCGCCCGGGCGTGATCGCCTTCACCGGCGGCTACCACGGCCGCACCATGCTGACGCTCGGGCTGACCGGCAAGGTCGCGCCCTACAAGACCGGCTTCGGGCCGTTCCCGGGCGAGACCTTCCACGCGCTGTTTCCGAACGCGCTGCACGGCGTCAGCGTCGACGACGCGCTGCAGTCGGTCGAGACGATCTTCAAGAACGACATCGAGCCCGAGCGCGTGGCCGCGTTCATCGTCGAGCCGGTGCAGGGCGAAGGCGGATTCCACGTCGCGCCGAACGAGTTCATCGCGCGGCTGAAGGCGCTGGCCGAGTGCCACGGCATCCTGCTGATCGCCGACGAGGTGCAGACCGGCGCCGGCCGCACCGGCACCTGGTTCGCGAGCGCGCAGTGGCCGGTGGCGCCGGACCTGATCACCACCGCCAAGTCGATGGCCGGCGGCTTTCCGATCGCCGGCGTGGTCGGCCGCGCCGACGTGATGGACGCGCCCGGCCCCGGCGGGCTGGGCGGCACCTATGCCGGCTCGCCGATCGGCTGCGCCGCGGCTCTGGCGGTGCTGAAGGTGTTCGACGACGAACAGCTGCTGCGGCGCAGCCGGCTGCTGGGCGAGCGTCTGGTGGCCGGGCTGACGCGCATCGCCCGCGCGGTGCCGCAGGTGCGCGACGTGCGCGGCCTGGGCGCGATGGTGGCGATCGAGCTGTTCGAAGGCGGCGACCTGGCCAAGCCGGCTGCCGAGCTGACGCGGCAGGTGGTGGCCGAGGCGGCCCGCCGCGGGCTCATACTGCTGTCCTGCGGCACGCACGGCAACGTGATCCGCGTGCTGGTGCCGCTGACGGCCGAGGACACGCTGGTCGACGAAGGCCTGCAGCTGCTGGCCGACAGTTTCGCCGCTCTGCGTTGAACGAGGTGCGCATGCCCGTGTTGTCCGAGCCCTCCCCCGCCCCGTCCCCGACGGCGTCCGCGCCCGGGCCGGCGGCCGAGCCGCTGGTGCGCCTGCGCGGCGTGCAGAAAACCTACGACGGCAGCCACCTGGTGGTGCGCCAGCTCGACCTGGACATCCGCCGTGGCGAGTTCCTGACGCTGCTCGGGCCCTCCGGTTCGGGCAAGACGACGACGCTGATGATGCTGGCCGGCTTCGAATCGCCGACCGCCGGCGACATCCTGCTGGACGGCAAGCCGATCACGCGCACGCCGCCGCACAAGCGGCACTTCGGCATGGTGTTCCAGAACTACGCGCTGTTCCCGCACCTGACGGTCGGGCAGAACGTGGCCTACCCGCTGACGGTGCGCCGGCAGCCGCGCGACGAGCAAGCGCGTCGCGTCGCGAAGGCGCTCGACATGGTGCGGCTGAACGGGCTGGCCGACCGCATGCCGGCGCAGCTGTCGGGCGGCCAGCAGCAGCGCGTCGCGCTGGCGCGGGCGCTGGTGTTCGAGCCGCAGCTGGTGCTGATGGACGAGCCGCTGGGCGCGCTCGACAAGCAGCTGCGCGAGCACATGCAGATCGAGCTGAAGGAGTTGCACCGCCAGCTCGGCGTCACCTTCGTCTACGTCACCCACGACCAGGGCGAGGCGCTGACGATGAGCGACCGCGTGGCGGTGTTCAACGACGGCGCGGTGCAGATGCTGGCCCCGGTGGAGGCGATGTACGAGGCCCCGGCCAACCGCTTCGTCGCCGGCTTCATCGGCGACAGCACGGTGGTCAGGGGCACGGTGCGCGCGACCCCCGTGGACGCCGGCGGCGACCGCTGCGGCATGGTGCTGGTCGACGGCCGGGTGCTGACCGGCGTCAACGTCAACGGCGCGGCGGTGGGCGCGGCGGTCGAGGCCTGCATCCGGCCCGAGCGCATCCTGCTGCACGCCCAGGCCCCGGCCGAGCGCGGCAACCTGCTGCAGGCCCGCGTGACCAGCGTCATCTACTTCGGCGACCACCTGCGGTTGCTGTGCACGCTGGGCGAAGGCCAGCCGGCGGCGACCGTGAAGCTGCCGCTGGCCGGCGGTGCCGCGCCGCAGGCGGGCGACGCCGCCTGGCTGGAGCTGCCGCCCGAGCACACCCGGATCTACACCCTCTGATTCCCCACCCCGAAAGAAGGACCCGCGTCATGAAGAAGAGCATCCTGAGCATCGCCCTGGCCCTAGGGTTTTCGCTGCCTGCCTTCGCGCAGCAGATCACCGTCGTCAACTTCGGCGGTGCCAATGCCAACGCGCAGAAGAAGGCCTACTACGAGCCGTTCGAGAAGACCGGCACCAAGGTCGTGCCGGTGGAATACAACGGCGAGCAGGCCAAGATCAAGGCCATGGTCGAGACGAAGAAGGTGACCTGGGACGTGGTCGAGGTCGAATCGCCCGACGTGGCGCGCGGCTGCGACGAAGGCCTGTTCGAGAAGCTCGACTACAGCAAGCTGGGCGGCAAGGCCGACCTGCTGCCGGCGGCCGTCAGCGACTGCGGCATCGGCATCTTCGTGTGGTCGACGGTGATGGCCTACAACGGCGACAAGCTGAAGGGCACGCCGGCCACCTGGGCCGATTTCTGGGACCTGAAGAAATTCCCCGGCAAGCGCGGCATGCGCAAGGGCGCGCGCTACAACCTCGAGTTCGCGCTGATGGCCGACGGCGTGAAATCCGCGGACGTCTACAAGGTGCTGGCGACCAAGGAAGGCGCCGAGCGCGCGTTCAAGAAGCTGACCGAGCTGAAGCCGAGCATCCAGTGGTGGGAGGCCGGCGCGCAGCCGCCGCAGTTCCTGGTGGCGGGCGACGTGGCGCTGACGACGGTCTACAACGGCCGCATCGATGCCGCCAACCGCGAAGGCAAGAACCTGAAGATCACCTGGACCGGCGGCATCTACGACCTGGACTACTGGGTGATCCCGAAGGGCACGCCGAACAAGGATGCGGCGATGAAGTTCATCGCGTTCGCGAGCACGCCGGAAGCGCAGGCCGAGTATGCGAAGAACATCGCCTATGGCCCGACCAACACCAAGGCGCTGGCCAGGCTGGACGCGAAGGTCCTGGGCAACCTGCCGACCTCGCCGGCGAACTCGAAGGATGCACTGCAGTTCAACCTGAAGTTCTGGGCCGACCAGGGCGAGGAGCTGGAGAAGCGCTTCGCATCGTGGGCAGCGCAGTAAGGGCCGGGCCGCCATGACGATCGCGCTGCGCCGCCAGCTGGCACGCGCCGAGCGGCGGCGCAAGCTGCGGGCGTTCTCGCTGACGCTGCCGCTGCTGCTGTTCCTGCTGCTGACCTTCCTGGTGCCGATCGCCGCGCTGCTCAAGCGCGCGGTCGAGAACCCGGAGGTCGCGACCGCGCTGCCGCGCACCGTCGCCGCCCTCGGCACCTGGGACCGCCAGGGCGTGCCGGCGGCCGAGGCCTTCGCGGCGCTGGTGGCCGACCTGGGCGCCCTGCCCGACAGCTCGGATGCCGGTGCCGTCGCGCGCCGGCTCAACAGCGATGCAGCCGGCGCCCGTTCGCTGCTGATGGGCACCTACCGCGCGCTGCCTCTGGAAGGCGCTGGTGACCCGGCGCAGGCCCGGGCAAAGCTGCTGGCCCTGGACGAGCGCTGGTCCGAACCCCGCTACTGGCAGGCGATCGCGAAGAATGGCTCGCGCTGGACACCCGACTACCTGCTGGCCGCGGTCGACCTGCGGCGCGATGCCACCGGCCAGGTCGAGCGCATGCCCGAGGACCAGCGTGCCTTCGCGCGCATCCTCGGCCGCACCTTCGCGATCAGCGCCGTCGTCACCCTGTGCTGCCTGCTGCTCGGCTACCCGCTCGCGTGGTGGCTGTCGACGCTGCCGGCACGCCGGGCCAACGTGCTGATGATCCTGGTGCTGGTGCCGTTCTGGACCTCGATCCTGGTGCGCGTGGCCGCGTGGATCGTGCTGCTGCAGTCGCAGGGGCTGGTGAACCGCAGCCTGATGGGCCTGGGCCTGGTCGACGAGCCGCTGCCGCTGCTGTTCAACCGGCTGGGCGTCGTCATCGCGATGACCCACATCCTGCTGCCCTTCATGATCCTGCCGCTGTACAGCGTGATGAAGAGCGTGCCGGCCACCTACGTGCGCGCGGCGGTGTCGCTGGGCAGCCCGCCGCTGGCGGCCTTCTTCCGCGTCTACGTGCCGCAGACCTTCCCCGGCATCGGCGCCGGCGCGCTGCTGGTGTTCATCCTGGCCATCGGCTACTACGTGACGCCGGCACTGCTGGGCGGCGCCGACGACCAGATGCTGAGCTACTACATCGCGCAATACACCAACGTGAACATCAACTGGGGCATGGCCTGCGGACTGGGGGCATTGCTGCTGTCGGCAACGCTGGTCCTCTATGCCGTGTACCGTCGCATCGTGAAGTCTGAATTGAGCCTCGGATGAAGCTGCCCGCCCTGCCGGTGTTCCCGGCCTACGCGACGCCACTCGACAAGGCCGGCTGGTGGGCCGTGCGCATCGCCTGCGTCGGCGTGCTGGCCTTCCTGCTGCTGCCGATCCTGGTGATCATGCCGCTGTCGTTCAGCGACAGCTCCTTCCTCGCCTACCCGATCCCGGGCTGGTCGCTGAAGTGGTACCAGAACCTCTTCACGTCGGCCGAGTGGGCGCGCGCCGCGAAGAACAGCTTCATCGTCGCGCCGGCCGCCACCCTCATCGCCACCGTGCTGGGCACGCTGGCGGCGGTGGGCCTGGCGCGCACAGACTTCCCGTTCAAGGGCCTGCTGATGAGCCTGCTGATCGCACCGATGGTGGTGCCGATCGTCGTGGTCGGCGTCAGCACCTACCTGTTCTTCGCCAACGCCGGGCTGGCCGACAGCTACACCGCGCTGATCATCGTGCACGCGGCGCTCGGCGCACCCTTCGTGCTGACCACCGTGCTGGCCACGCTGCAGGGCTTCAACAACAACCTGGTGCGCGCCAGCCTGAGCCTGGGCGAGAACCCGCTGCGCACCTTCTTCCGCATCACGCTGCCGGTGATCGCACCGGGCGTGGTCTCGGGCGCGCTGTTCGCGTTCGCGACCTCGTTCGACGAGGTGGTGGTGACGCTGTTCCTCGCCGGGCCCGAGCAGGTGACGCTGCCCCGGCAAATGTTCACCGGCATCCGCGAGAACATCACGCCGACGATCGCGGCGGTGGCGACGCTGCTGATCCTGTTCACGACCAGCCTGCTGCTGGTGCTCGAATGGCTGCGGGGGCGCAAGCGATGAAGGAACTGAACCAGCCGCTGGGCGGCAACGCGATGCCGCGCTTCGCCGGGCTCGCGACGATGATGCGGTTGCCGGCCGCCACGTCGGCGCAGGGGCTGGACGCGGCCTTCATCGGCGTGCCGCTGGACATCGGCACCTCCAACCGTGCCGGCGCGCGCTTCGGGCCGCGGCAGATCCGCGCCGAATCAGCCCTGCTTCGGCCGTACAACATGGCGACCGGGGCCGCGCCTTTCGATGCGCTGCAGGTGGCCGACCTCGGCGACGTGCCGGTCAACACCTATTCGCTGGACAAGTCGCTGCCATTGATCACGGCGTTCTACGACGCGGTGCTGGCCGCCGGCTGCAAGCCGTTGACGCTGGGCGGCGACCACACGATCGCGCTGCCGATCCTGCGCGCGATCGCGAAGCGGCATGGGCCGGTGGCGCTGGTGCACGTGGATGCGCATGCCGACGTCAACGACGAGATGTTCGGCGAGCGGGTCGCACACGGCACGCCGTTCCGCCGCGCCGTCGAGGAAGGCCTGCTGCAATGCGACAAGGTCTGGCAGATCGGCCTGCGCGGAACCGGCTACGCCGCCGACGACTTCGACTGGCCGCGGGCGCAGGGCTTCACCGTCGTGCAGGCGCACGAGGTGTGGTACCAGTCGCTCGCACCGCTGATGGCCCGGGTGCGCGAGCGCATCGGGACGACGCAGCCGGTCTACGTCACCTTCGACATCGACGGCATCGACCCGTCGTTTGCCGGCGGCACCGGCACGCCCGAGATCGGCGGCCTGACGGTGCCGCAGGCATTGGAGATCATCCGCGGCTGCCACGGGCTGAACGTGGTCGGCGGCGACCTGGTGGAGGTGGCGCCGCCCTACGACACGTCCGGCAACACCGCGTTGCTGGGCGCCAACCTGCTCTATGAAATGCTGTGCGTGCTGCCCGGTGTGCCGCGCCGCTGAACCGATGAAGGGACCGAGACGATGGACATGAAGACCTCTCCGCTTGCAACGCTGAAGGATCCGGGCCTGCTGAAGACCAACGCGCTGATCGGTGGCGAGTGGGTGGCCGGCCGAGCGCGCTTCGACGTCAACGACCCGGCGACGAACCTGAAGCTGGTGGACGTGGCCAACCTGGGCGCGGCCGAGGCCGAGGCCGCCGTGGCCGCCGCGAACCAGGCCTGGCCGGCCTGGCGCGGCAAGACCGCGAAGGAGCGCTCGGCCATCCTGATGAAGTGGTACCAGCTGCTGATGGCCCACGCCGACGACCTGGCCCGCATCATGACCGCCGAACAAGGCAAGCCGCTGGCCGAGGCCAAGGGCGAGGTCGGCTACGGCGCGAGCTTCATCGAATGGTTTGCCGAGGAATCGCGCCGCGTGTATGGCGAGACGGTGCCGACCACCGACAACGGCAAGCGGTATCTCGTGATCAAGCAGCCGGTGGGCGTGTGCGCGGCCATCACGCCGTGGAATTTCCCGATCGCGATGATCACGCGCAAGGTGGCGCCCGCGCTGGCGGCCGGCTGCCCGGTGGTGATCAAGCCGGCCGAGCAGACGCCGCTGTCGGCGCTGGCGGTGGCCGAGCTGGCGCAGCGTGCCGGCATGCCGGCGGGCGTGCTGAACGTCATCACCGCCGACGGTGCCAACTCGATCGCGGTGGGCCGGGTGCTGTGCGAGAGCGACCTGGTGCGCCACCTGTCGTTCACCGGTTCGACCGAGGTGGGGCGCATCCTGATGAAGCAATGCGCGCCGACGATCAAGAAGCTGTCGCTCGAACTGGGCGGCAACGCGCCCTTCATCGTGTTCGACGATGCCGACCTGGACAGCGCGGTGGAAGGTGCGCTGGCCAGCAAGTACCGCAACGCCGGCCAGACCTGCGTCTGCGCGAACCGGCTGTACGTGCAGGACGGCGTGTACGACGCCTTCGTCGCGAAGCTGGCCGAGAAGACGAAGACCATCAAGGTGGGCAACGGCTTCGAGGCCGGCGTGACGCAGGGGCCGATGATCGACGACGCGGCGATCGAGAAGATCGAGCGCCACGTGGCGGACGCGACCGCGAAGGGTGCGACGCTGGTGGTGGGCGGTCGCAAGTTCGGCACGCGCTTCTACGAGCCGACGGTGCTGGCGAACGCGACAAGCGAGATGCTGTGCGCGCGCGAGGAGACCTTCGGGCCGGTGGCGCCGGTGTTCCGCTTCAAGACCGAGGCCGAGGCCATCGCGATGGCCAACGACACCGAATTCGGGCTGGCCAGCTATTTCTACAGCCGCGACGTCGGGCGCGTGTTCCGCGTCGGCGAGGCGCTCGAGTACGGCATGGTGGGGATCAACACCGGGCTGATCTCGACGGCGGAGGTGCCGTTCGGCGGGGTCAAGCAGTCGGGGCTGGGGCGCGAGGGGTCGCACCATGGGATCGACGACTACGTCGAGGTGAAGTACCTGTGCCTGGGGGACATCCAGAAGTAGCCCGGATGCCAATCCGGGGCTTGCCCGTCGCACTCAGTCGTTGGCGGCACCCTGCGTGCCATACACCCGCGACAAGGCCTGCGCCGACGCGTGCCGCAGCAGCTCATCCGGCTGCCGCCCGTCCTGCGGAAACTGCGCGACGCCCACATGCGCCGCGACACCCACGGTGCTGCCCGCCACGTTGAACGGATCGCGCAGCACCCGTACCAGCTTGTCCACCACGCGCTGCGCATCGGCCGGCGATTCGGTGGAGGGCAGCAGCACCGCGAACACGTCGGCGCCGAGCGAGGCCACCACGTCGCTCGCGCGCACGCCACCGCGCAAGCGCACCGCCACCTTGCGGCGCACGACGTTGGCGGACTCGGGGCCATGCGCGGCCTCGATCGGCGCCAGGCCGTCGACGCGGAACACCAGCAGGCTGACCGGCGCCGGCTCGCGCTCGCGCAGTGCCAGCACCTGGCTCAGGTGCTCGATCATCTGGGTGCGGTTGGGCAGCCCGGTCATCAGGTCGGTGGCGTAGGCCTTGCGGGCCTCGCGCTCGATGGTCTTGCGCACCGCGGCCAGGCGCATGCGCTGGGCGAGCGAACCGAGGTCGGCATGGAACACGATGTCCTGCACGCCGGCGTGGACCAGGCGGGCGGCCTGTGCGGGGGTGACGGACGGTGCCAGCAGCACCAGCGCGGCATCGGCCGACGCGGCAGAGAGCGCAGGCCAGGCCAGCACGGTCTCGGCCGCGCCGTCGCCCAGCGCCAGCACGATCACGTCGACCTGGCATTGCCGCGCCTGCTCGCAATCGAGGCCGGTGGCGGTCTGCAGCTCGAAGCTGCCGCCGCCCACGCGGCTTTGCAGCACGCTGGAGCTGATCTCGGCATCGGCCGGCTGGGCATCGATCCACAGCACGCGGCAGGGGGCGTCGGTCATGGGGGGTTCCGGCAGCAACTCGGGTGCAGTTTAGCGGCGACGCGCAGGAAGAATGGGAGGAAAACAGGCCGCCATCGCGCTCAGCTCGGCACCGGGGGATCAAGCGGCAGCAGGATGTCAGACCTGACAGGTGCCCTCACCCGTGAGGGCGACTATGCTTTTCGACCACCGGCCCCCGCATCGGGAATGCACATTTCACATGGGATCAATGAATGCGAGTCGACCACCTTTACCTGCTGGCGATCCATACGAATATGGGCCGTGACCCCATCAAGATGAAAGAAACAATAAACGCAGCCGAGGCACTGTTCAGGCGCCATTCCGTGAAGTGCGGCACAGCGGCCCTCATCGAAGTCGACGCTCTTTTCGCTGGCGACAAACTCGACGCCAAAATATTACAAACTTGTGGAGGCAATGTTCCGCTTGGTGCTGACCTGGACGGAAGAAGCACACATCAGAAAGTTTCCCCGGATGTTTCGACCAGCGGCTCCATGCCAGCCGGTCCCAGCGAATCCAATCGCAAAGATGATCAGACCCCGACGGGGATCGGAAAGTTGACACAGAGAAAGGACGAGTCCAGGACAGTGGGCTTGTACCTTGTGTTCCACTCCGATGGGGGCGGGTGGGCCTTCGATCCCGGTGCTGCTGCCTCCACGATCAAATCGGTCGTTCCGATCGAACTGCACGCAAGCATCGAGAAAATATCGCTCTTTGCATGCGAGATTGCAGCGCGGGGAGAAGACGGAGGATTCTCCGCAGACGAAGTCATCGGCATGCGCATCGAGAAAGGAAGCCACGGTACCAAGGGAGGCCTGCAGCTGATGCTCACGCTCATGCGCGAACTTGGAAATTCAGGAATTCATCCGAAGATCTGCGGGTACGATATCGCGGTATTTGCGGGAGAGGGCCCACCGATCAAGGGCGAGTTGCGGGGCATCGTCAGACGTGTGAATGACGAGTGGCAACCTGTTACTCACAACGATCCTGATATCGACGGAAGAAAACTCGTTGTCTACAAGAAGGGCCGCCAAAGCTTGACGCCCATCAGAGACAAGACCCTGCAGTCGAACACATTCAGAAATCTTCACAAGAAGGTCCTTCGACTGGAAGCCGACGGAACGATCTCGAATGCCTTGGCCGGCTGGTCAAGCCTCGGAAGCTAGGGCTTCGCGGTGATGCAGATTACCGCACTGATCAAGCGCCTGTTGCTGCACAGGCGCGTCAGCTGGAGCGGGTGAAGGGAATCGAACCCTCGTATGAAGCTTGGGAAGCTGCCGTTCTACCATTGAACTACACCCGCAGCGGGGCGCATTCTATCCCGGAGCGACCAGACTGCCGGGCATTTGAGAAACAGACGCCCATGCTCGACAAACTGCGCGCCGTCTTCGCGCGCGCCCGTCCCCCCGAAGCGGCAACCGACGAAGATCGCGCGATCGAGCTGATCGAACGAGGCAACGCGCTCGAGCAGCTCGGGCAGCTGAAGCCGGCGCTGGAACAGTACGAAGCGGCACTCGCGCTCGCGGCGCAGCTGCCGCGCGCCCACCTCAATCGCGGCAACGTGCTGCTCGCGCTGGGCGACGCGCCGGGCGCGCTGGCCGCCTACGAAACCGCCCTGGCCCTCGATCCCCGTTACGTCGGCGGGCACTTCAACCGCGGCAACGCCTGCCTCCACCTGGGCCGCCTCGAAGAAGCGCTGGCCGCATACGGCCGCGCCGCCGGCATCGACCCGGCCTTTGCAGACGCCCACGTGGCCACGGGCTACGTGCTCGACGAACTGGGGCGCAGCCGCGAGGCCGCCGACGCCTACCGCAAGGCGCTCGTCCTGCGCCCCGACTACGCGGCCGTGCACAGCAACCTGGGTGCCGCCCTCAAGAACGCAGGGATGTTCGACGAGGCTGTCCACAGCCACCGCCGTGCGGTCGAACTCGACCCGACCCTCGCGCTCGCCCACTACAACCTGGGCAATGCGTTGCGCGACGTCGGCCGATTCGACGAGGCCGAGGCGAGCCTGCGCCAGGCCCTCGCCCTCCAGCCCGACCACCTCGAGGCGCGCTCGAGCCTGCTGTTCTGCCACAACTACCGCAACAAGTACGCGCCCGAGCAGTTGCTCGACGAAGCCCGCGCGTACGGCTCCGTCGTCGCGCGCCAGGCGCGCCGGTACACCGCCTGGCAGGGCACGCCGGATCCCGACCGGTGCCTGCGTGTCGGGCTGGTCTCCGGCGACCTGCGCAAGCACCCGGTCGGCTACTTTCTCGAGAGCGTCGTATCGGCGCTGGCGTCCACGCAGGCCGACCGGATCCAGTTGATCGCCTACGCCACGGCGAAGTGCGACGACAGCGTCGCGCACCACCTGAAGGCGTGCTGCCAGGCCTGGCACGACGTGCACCCGTCCACCACCGACGAGCAGTTGGCGGCCCGCATCCATGCCGACCGCGTCGACATCCTGGTCGACCTGTCGGGGCACACCGGCCACAACCGCCTGCCGACGTTCGCGTGGAAACCAAGCCCGGTGCAGGTCAGCTGGCTGGGCTATTTCGCGACCACCGGCGTCGCCGAGATCGATTACCTGGTCGGCGACGCCTGGACGCTGCCCGCGTCGGAGGACCGCCACTTCACCGAGACCCTCTGGCGCCTGCCGGAAACCCGGCTTTGCTTCACCGAGCCGCAGCCGAGCCCACCGGTCGGCGACCTGCCTGCCCTGGCCGAAGGCGCGGTCACGTTCGGTTGCTTCAACAACCTGTCGAAGGTGAACGCCGACGTGGTGGCGCTGTGGGCCCGCGTGCTGCAGGCTGTTCCGTCGAGCCGCCTGCTGCTCAAGTCGCCGCAACTGCAGGATGAACAGGTGCGGGCCGGCATCGTCGCCGGCTTCGCGGCGCACCGCATTCCTGCCGAACGCCTGGTGCTCGAAGGCCTGAGTTCGCGGGACGACTACCTGGCCACCTACGGACGGGTGGATGTCTGCCTGGATCCGTTTCCGTTCACCGGCGGCACGACGACCGCCGAGTCGCTCTGGATGGGCGTCCCGGTGGTGACGCTGGCCGGCAAAAGCTTCTTGTCCCGCCAGGGCGTGGGCCTGTTGATGAACATCGGCCTGGCCGACTGGATCGCGGCCGACGCCAACCGGTACGTGCGGCTCGCTGCAACGCAGGTGCAGGACCTGGCCCGACTGGCGCAGCTGCGCAGCACCTTGCGGCCGCGCATGTCGGCCTCGCCCATCATGGATGCACCGCGCTTCGCCCTCCACTTCGAGGCGGCGCTGCGCGGCATGTGGCGCGCCTGGTGCGAGACCGGCGGCGGGCACAAAGCGAAAGGACTGCAATCTGCGGATGCCCCTGCGGGCGCCACGCCTGGGTAACGGCAAGAATCAGCCGGCCTGATCGCGGCGTCGGGCACAATCCAGGCCCCCTGGAGCCCGACCCGCCATGACCGCCCCCACCGACCCGACCATCCCGCTGCGCGGCATCAAGAGCTTCGTGCTGCGCGCCGGCCGCATGGGCACCGGGCAGATGCGGGCGCTGGAGACGCTCGGGCCGCGCTACGTCATCCCGTACGCGCCGCAGTGGCTCGACCCGCTGGCCGCGTTCGGCCGCAGCGCGCCGCTGGTGCTGGAGATCGGCTTCGGCATGGGCGACGCCACCGCCGCCATCGCGCAATCGCTGCCCGGCACCGACTTCCTCGGCGTCGAGGTGCACACGCCGGGCGTCGGTGCGCTGCTCAAGCACATCGGCGAGAAGCAGATCGGCAACCTGCGCATCGTGCAGCACGACGCGGTCGAGGTGCTGGAGCACATGGTCGCGCCCGACTCTCTCGCCGGCGTGCACGTGTTCTTCCCCGACCCGTGGCACAAGAAGAAGCACAACAAGCGCCGGCTGATCCAGGCGCCCTTCGTCGCGAAGCTGGTCACCCGGCTCGCGCCCGGGGGATACCTGCACTGCGCGACCGACTGGCAGCCGTATGCGGAGCAGATGCTGGAGGTGTTGTCGGCGGAGGCGGGGTTGGTCAATACCGCGCAAGGGTATGCGCCGAAGCCGGATTACCGGCCGCTCACCAAGTTCGAGAACCGCGGCCTCAAGCTCGGCCACGGGGTGTGGGACCTGGTGTTCCGCAAGCGTTGATCAATCGGCCCAGGTCACCCAGCCGGTCTGCCAGGTCAGCAGCACCAGCACGCCGAACGCAATGCGGTACCACGCGAAGGGCACGAAGTTGTGGGTCGAGATGTAGCGCAGCAGCCACCGCACGCAGAAGAAGGCCGACACGAAGGCCGCCACCATGCCGACCACCCACATGCCCAGGTCGTCCATCGACAGCAGCGCACGCTCCTTGTACAGCGAGTAGACCGACGCGACGCCCAGCGTCGGGATCGCCAGGTAGAAGGTGAACTCCGTCGCCACCTGGCGCGACAGGCCGAACAGCATGCCGCCGATGATGGTCGCGCCCGAGCGGCTGGTGCCGGGAATCAACGCGAACGCCTGCGCGATGCCCACCTTCAGCGCGTCCAGCGCCGTCATCTCGTCGACCGAGCGGATGCGCACGCTGTGCTGGCGCCGCTCGGCCCACAGGATCACCAGGCCGCCGAGGATGAAGGTGGTCGCCACGGTCGGCGCGTTGAACAGCTGGGCCTTCAGCATCTTGCCGAACACCAGCCCCAGCACCGCCAGCGGCAGGAAGGCGATCGCGATGTTCAGCAGCAGCCGGCGCGCCTTCGGATCGCTGCCGGCCCCGGCCAGCACGCCGCCGATGCGGCCGCGGAATTCCCACACCACGGCCAGGATCGCGCCCGACTGGATCACGATCTCGAACAGCTTGCCGCGCGCGTCGTTGAAGTGCATCAACGAGCCCGCCAGGATCAGGTGCCCCGTGCTGGAGATCGGCAGAAACTCCGTCAAGCCCTCGACGACCCCCATCACCGCCGCCTTCAGCAGCAAAACGACGTCCAGGTTCACGCAATCTCCCAGCAAAAAAGTGCGCCGATGATAGCCGCCGGGCCCTCCCGTCCCGCCCTGCGAACAAGGGGTTACCCGCATCCCTTGACCCTGGCAGCCCCCAGCCCTTACATTACTGACCAGTCAGTCAGTACCGATCCGATGACCGCCCCGCTGCCCTCCATCCCCTCCCGCCAACGCCGCAAGGAAGCCCGCCCGCAAGAGCTGCTGGACGCGGCGCTGGCGCTGTTTGCCGAAAAGGGGTTCGCCGCGACCCGCTCCGAAGAGGTGGCCGCGGCGGCCGGGGTGTCCAAGGGCACGCTCTATCTCTATTACCCGAGCAAGGAAGAGCTGCTGAAGGCGGTGATCCGCGACCGCGTCTCGTCCGAGATCCAGAGTGGCGTCGACGAGGTGCGCCAGTTCACCGGCACCGCGGCGCAGGTGCTGCGCGAGGTGCTGCCGGCCTGGTGGATGCGCATCTTCCACAGCCCCGGCTCGGCGGTCTTCAAGCTGATCCTCACCGAGGTGCGCAACTTCCCGGAAATCGCCGAGTTCTACCGCGAGCAGGTGGTCGAGCCCGGCTCGCAGCTGGTCGCCGCCGTCGTGCAGCGCGGCATCGACGCCGGCGAGTTCCGCCCGGTCGACGTGGAGTTCGCGGTGCACTCGCTGATCCTGCCGATGGTGATGCTGTGCATGCACAAGCACTCGCTGGGGGCGTGCTCGCCGGTGCCGTCGCTGATGGAGCCACACGATTTCGTCTACGCGCACATGGACCTCGTCACGCGCGGGCTGGAGATTCCCGGGAAAGCGGACGCCGCATGAAGCGCTGGCTGCGCTGGACCGTGCCGGTCGTCGTCGTCGCGCTGGTCGGCGGCTTCGTGGCGCGCGCACTGAGCGCGCGCAAGCAGGAGCAGGCGGCCCTCGGCGCCGCGGCGTCCAAGGCGCCGCCGGCGCTCGAACTCGCCGACGGCGACCTGGTCGTGCTGCACCCGCAGCCGTTCGCGCGCACGCTGGCGGTGTCGGGCGGGCTGAAGGCGGTCAACTCCGCGGTCGTGAAGGCCAAGGTGGCGGCCGAGGTCAAGTCGCTGACGGTGCGCGAAGGCGACCCGGTCAAGGCCGGCCAGGTGATCGGCCAGCTCGACACCACCGAGGTCGACTGGCGGCTGCGCCAGGCCGAGCAGAACGCCGCCTCGGCGCGCGGCCAGCTCGACATCGCCCGGCGCACGCTGGAGAACAACAAGGCGCTGGTCGCGCAGGGCTTCATCTCGGCCACCGGCCTGGAGACCTCGGTTTCGAACGAGGCCACCGCGCAGGCCAACTACGGCGCCGCCGCGGCCGCCGTCGAGCTGGCCCGCAAGTCGCGCGCCGATGCGCAGCTGGTGGCGCCGATCGGCGGCATCGTGTCGCTGCGCGCCGCGCAGCCGGGCGAGCGCGTCGCGGTCGATGCCAGGCTGGTCGAGGTGGTCGACCTGTCGCGCATCGAGCTCGAAGCCGCCGTCGCGCCGGAAGACGTGGGCGCGGTGCAGGTCGGCCAGCTCGCGACGCTGCAGGTCGACGGCCTGGCCGCGCCGGCCAGCGCGCGCGTCGCGCGCATCAACCCCAGCACCCAGGCCGGCACGCGCGCGGTGATGGTCTACCTCGAGCTGCAGCCGCAGCCCGGGCTGCGCCAGGGCCTGTTCGCGCGCGGCGCGATCGAGCTGGAGCGCAAGACCGCGCTGGCCGTGCCCGCCAACGCGGTGCGCGTCGACCAGGCGCGGCCCTACGTGCTGGCCGTGGTCGACGGCAAGGTGGTGCAGCGCGGCGTCACGCTGGGCGGGCGCAGCGGACTGAGCGGCGAGCGCGACGGCCTGGTCGAGATCACGGCCGGCATCGCCGACGGCAGCACGGTGCTGCGCGGCAGCGTCGGCCCCGTGCGCGAAGGCACGGTCGTGCGCATCACCGGCGCGGCCTCGCCCACGCCCGCACCCGCGCGCTGAAGGCACGGCCCCATGTGGTTCACCCGCGTCTCGATCGGCAACCCGGTGATGGCCACGATGGTCATGCTGGCCTTCGTCGTGCTCGGGCTGTTCAGCTACCAGCGGCTGTCGGTCGACCAGTTCCCGAACATCGACTTCCCGACCGTGGTCGTGCAGATGGACTACCCGGGCGCGTCGCCCGAGATCGTCGAGAGCGAGGTCACGAAGAAGATCGAGGAGGCGGTAAACACCGTCGCCGGCATCAACTCGCTGTACTCGCGCTCGTACGAAGGCACGGCGGTGGTGATCGTCGAGTTCAACCTCGACGTCGACGGGCGCAAGGCGGCCGACGACGTGCGCGAGAAGGTGGCGCTCATCCGGCCCAACCTGCGCGACGAGGTCAAGGAGCCGCGCATCTCGCGCTTCGACCCGGCCAGCCAACCGATCTTCAACGTGGCCGTGCTGTCGCCCGACGGCAGGCGCTCGCCGCAGGAACTGACCACCTGGGCCACCCAGGTGCTGCAGAAGCGGCTCGAGAACGTGCGCGGCGTCGGCGCCGTCAGCGTGGTCGGCGGCATCGAGCGCGAGATCAACCTCTACGTGCGCCCGGCCGCGCTCGACGCGCTGGGCCTGGGCGTCGACCAGGTGGTGGCCGCGGTGCGCAGCGAGAACCAGGAACTGCCGATGGGCGCGATCAAGTCGCGCGAGCAGGAACGCGTGGTGCAGATCAACGCGCGGCTGAAGCGGCCGGAGGATTTCCGCGAGATCATCGTCGCGCGCCGCGGCGCGAACGGTGGATCGGCCGTGAAACTGTGGCAGGTGGCCGACGTCGTCGACGGCCCGCAGGAGGTCGAGAGCCTCGCGCTCTACAACGGCCAGCGCACCGTGCTGCTGTCGGTGCAGAAGTCGCAGGGCGAGAACACGATCGAGGTGGTCGACGGTCTCGTCAAGGCGCTGGCCGAGGCCGCCGCCGTCACGCCGCCGGGCGTCAAGGTGGAGGTCAACCGCGACAGCTCGCGCTCGATCCGCGTCTCGGTGGCCAACGTCAAGCGCACGCTGTTCGAGGGCGCGGCACTCACCGTGCTGATCGTCTTCCTGTTCCTCAACTCGTGGCGCTCCACCGTCATCACCGGGCTCACGCTGCCGATCGCGCTGATCGGCACCTTCCTGTTCATGTACGTCTTCGGCTTCACGATCAACACCATCACGATGATGGCGCTGAGCCTGTGCGTGGGCCTGCTGATCGACGACGCGATCGTCGTGCGCGAAAACATCGTGCGCCACGTGCAGATGGGCAAGAGCGCACACCAGGCGGCGCTGGACGGCACCAGCGAGATCGGGCTGGCGGTGCTGGCCACCACGCTGTCCATCGTCGCGGTGTTCCTGCCGATCGGCTTCATGGGCGGCATCGTCGGCAAGTTCTTCCACGAGTTCGGGCTCACCATCGTGGCCGCGGTGCTGATCTCGATGTTCGTCAGCTTCACGCTGGACCCGATGCTGTCCAGCGTCTGGCACGATCCCCAGGCCCATGGCGTGCATCAAGGACCGCCGGTGACGCTCTACGACAAGACCATCGGCCGCGTCACCGGCTGGTTCGACCGCGCCACGCAGCGGCTGTCCGACGCCTACCAGCACATCCTCGCGTGGGCGCTGGTGCACAAGCTGGCAACGCTGGGCGTCGCGCTGGCCACCTTCGTCGGCAGCTTCTTCCTGATCCCGGTGCTGGGCGCCGAGTTCGTGCCGAAGGCCGACTTCTCCGAGACCCAGGTCAACTTCTACACGCCGGTCGGCTCGTCGCTCGAGGTGACCGAGATGCGCGCCCGGCAGATCGACACCGTGCTGCGCGAGATGCCCGAGGTGAAGTACACCGTCACCACCATCAACAGCGGCGTCGCGCAGGGCAAGATCTACGGCGCCACCTACGTGCGCCTGCTCGACCGCAAGGACCGCACGCGCAGCGTCAACGAGCTCAGCGTGCCGCTGCGCGAGCGGCTGTCGCGCATCCCCGGCATCACCGTCACCAACATCGGCCAGACCGACCTGGGCGGCGGCAAGAGCCTGCAGTTCTCGATCCAGGGGCCCGGCCTCGACGAGCTGGCGCGGCTGTCGGCGCAGATCGCGACGCGGCTGCGCGCCATCCCCGGCCTGGTCGACCTGGACAGCACGCTGAAGCCCGACAAGCCCACCGTCGCGATCGACGTGAAGCGCGACGCCGCGTCGGATGCCGGCCTGAACGTCAACGCCCTCGCCACCAGCTTGCGCACGCTGGTGGCCGGCACCACGGTGGGCAACTGGCGCGCACCGGACGGCGAGAACTACGACGTCAACGTGCGGCTGCGCCCGGACAGCCGCAACACGCTGGAAGACCTGCAGCGCCTGCCGATCAACGTGGCGCCCGCGGCCGACGGCTCGGCCCGCTCGGTGCGGCTGTCGCAGGTGGCCGACGTGTCGCCGTCGACCGGGCCGAACCAGATCAACCGGCGCGACCTGAACCGCGAGATCAACATCGACGCCAACGCCTTCGGCCGCAGCTCGGGCGACGTGTCGGCCGACATCCGCCGCGTGCTGGACGGCATCGCCTGGCCGCCCGGCTACCGCTACGTGTTCGGCGGTTCGACCAAGAACATGAACGAGTCCTTCGCGTACGCCGTCGGCGCGCTGGCGCTGGCAGTCGTCTTCATCTACATGATCCTGGCCAGCCAGTTCCGCAGCTTCCTGCAACCGCTGGCGCTGATGAGCTCGCTGCCGCTGACGCTGATCGGCGTGGTGCTGGCGCTGCTGGTCTTCCGCTCGACGCTGAACATGTTCAGCATCATCGGCATCGTGATGCTGATGGGGCTGGTGACGAAGAACGCCATCCTGCTGGTGGATTTCGCGATCCGCTCGCGCGCCGGCGAGCACCGCGGCGAGCACGGGCTGGACCATGACGAAGCACCGATGACCCGGGAGCAGGCGCTGCTGCACGCCGCCCAGGTGCGGCTGCGCCCGATCCTGATGACGACGCTGGCGATGATCTTCGGCATGGTGCCGCTCGCCTTCGCGCTGTCCGAGGGCTCGGAGCAGCGCGCGCCGATGGGCCAGGCAGTGATCGGCGGCGTGATCACCTCGTCGCTGCTGACGCTGGTGGTGGTGCCTGTCATTTATTGCTACCTGGATGACCTCGCCGACTGGGCGCGGCGCAAGTGGGCTCCCCATAAAATGCCGGGTTTGCCCCAACCCGTGTCTTCGCCCCAAGGAACGCCGCCATGACCGTCGAACAAGCCCGCTTCAACATGATCGAGCAGCAGATCCGCCCCTGGGACGTGCTGGACCCCGGCGTGCTGAGCCTGCTGGGTGTCATCAAGCGCGAGGATTTCGTGCCGGCCGCCTCGCGTGCGCTGGCCTTCTTCGACACCGAGGTGCCGCTGCCCGGCGGCCAGCACATGCTGGCGCCGCGCGTCGAGGCCCGGCTGCTGCAGGAACTGGCGGTGCGCCGCCACGAGCGCGTGCTCGAGATCGGCGCCGGCTGCGGCTACATGGCCGCGCTGCTGGCGCACAAGGCGCGCCAGGTGGTGACGCTGGAGATCGTGCCCGAGCTGGCCCGGCTGGCCGCCGACAACCTGCGCCGCGCCGCGGTGTCCAACGTCAGCGTGGTCGAGGGCGACGGCTCGAAGCGCCTGCCGACCGCCGGTCCGTTCGACGTGATCGTGCTGTCGGGCTCGGTCGCCGCGATCCCGGCCGCGCTGCTGGCCGAGCTGAAGGTCGGCGGCCGGCTGGTCGCGATCGTCGGGCAGGACCCGGTGATGCGCGCGACGCTGGTGACGCGCGTCGGCGAGAACGACACCCGCAGCGTCGAGCTGTTCGACACCGTGGCCCCGCGCCTGCTCGGCTTCGACGAGCCGACGCGCTTCCACTTCTGAACACCGGGGAACAGCCGATGGAACAGGTTCGCGTGACCGACGTGGCGGCACTGATCGAGAGCTTCGGGCCCGACAGCCGGCCGGTGCTGCTGGACGTGCGCGAACCCTGGGAGGTGCAGGCCGCGGCGCTCACGGTGCCCGGTGCGCGCACCGTCTGCATCCCGATGCGCGAGGTTCCGCAGCGCCTGGCCGAGCTCGATCCGGCGCAGCCTGTCCTGGGTTTGTGTCATCACGGCATGCGAAGCCTGCAGGTCGTCGCATTCCTGGAGCGCGCGGGCCATGCCCGCGTGTACAACGTCGCCGGCGGCATCGATGCCTGGGCCCGCGAGGTCGACGCATCCGTTCCCCTGTATTGATCGATCCACCGATCGCTGTTCACCCATCCCCAAGGAAGCCCCCATGTCCGCTGTGTTCCCGACCCGCCTGCCCAAGCTCGGCCGCCTGGTGCTGGCCTGTGCCGCCGCCCTCGGTGCCGCGCCCTTCGCACACGCGCAGAGCCTGGCCGAGCTCTACGACACGGCGCGCGGCTACGACGCGAGCTACCTGGCGGCCAGGGCACTGGCCGAGTCGGCGCAGTACAAGGCCGAGCAGGCGCATGCGCTGCGCCGGCCGCAGGTCGGGGCCCAGTTGCAGGCCGAGCGCAGCGACAGCGAGACACCGCTCAGCGAAGCGACCAGCCGCTCGACCACGGCCGGCCTGAGCGCATCGCAGACGCTGTTCAACCGGGCCAACGACAAGACCATCAGCCAGGCCGACCTGGGCGTCGACATCTCGCGCGCCGACCTGGAAACCGCCGAACAGGACCTGATCGTGCGCGTCGCACAGGCCTACTTCGACGTGCTGGCCGCGCAGGATGCGCTGGGCACGGCGCAAGCCAACAAGAGCGCGATCGCCGAGCAGCTGGCCTCGGCCAAGCGCAACTTCGAGGTGGGCACCGCCACCATCACCGACACGCGAGAAGCGCAGGCGCGCTTCGACCTGGCCACGGCCCAGGAGATCGCGGCCGACAACGATCTGCGCACCAAGCGCATCGCGCTCGACCAATTGGTGGGCCGCGACGGTGTCGCGCCGAAGCCGCTGGCCACGCCGGTGGCGCTGCCGGCGGTCTCGCCGAACAACGTCGAGGCCTGGGTGTCGCAGACCGACACCTCGCCGACGGTGCGCAAGGCACAGCTGGGCTACGACATCGCCAAGCTCGAGACCGAGAAGGCACGCGCCGGGCACCTGCCGACCGTCGGCCTGACCGGCAGCTATGGCCGCGGCCACACCTCGATCAGCAAGCCGGTGGACACCTCGGGCCGGGTGACCAGCTCCGACGTCGCGCTGACGATGACGGTGCCGCTGTTCGCCGGGTTCTCGATCCAGAACCGCGTCAAGGAAACGCTGCAGCTCGAAGAGCAGAACCGCAACCTGCTCGACGCGGCCCGCCGCGGCACCGCGCAGGCGACGCGCCAGGTGTTCTTCGGTGTGCAGTCGGGCCAGGCCCAGGTGGTGGCGCTGGAGGCGGCCGAGTCGTCGAGCCAGCTGGCGCTGGAGGCCACGCAGCTGGGCTACAAGGTCGGCGTGCGCGTGAACCTGGACGTGCTGAATGCGCAGACCCAGCTGTTCAACGCCAAGCGCGACCTGGCGAAGGCGCGCTACGACGTGCTGGTGAACAACCTGAAGCTGCGGCAGGCGGCCGGGCAGTTGAAGGCGGACGACCTGCGTGCGATCAATGCCTTGATCGCACCCTGATCACCGCTCGGGCGCCGGGACCGGCGCCCCGTCCGGCCCTTCGTGCCGCACGATCGTGTGCATGACCCGTTGCGGGAACGGGATCTGCACGTCCTCGGCGCTCAGCACGTCGAGCACCGCCAGGTGGACGTTCGACTTCACCTCGCCCTGCCCGTTCTCCGGGTCGCGGATCCAGAAGTTGATCGTCAGGTCCATCCCGTCGGCCGCGAAGTTCGACAGCTGCACGCCCGGTCCCGGATCGCCGATCACGCGCGGCACCTGCAGGATGGCCTCGACCAGCTTGGGCTGCAGCGCCCGCACGTCGGTGCCGTAGGCCACCTGCACCGCCGTCTGGATCAGCACCCGCGGGTCGGCCAGCGACAGGTTCTCGACCCGCTGCGTGATCAGCATTTCGTTCGGCACCACCGCCTCGCGCCCGCCCAGCGAGCGGATCACCGTGTAGCGGGTGCGGATGTCGGTCACCCGGCCCTCGAAGTTGTCGACCTTCACCATGTCGCCGATGCGCAGCGAGCGCTCGGCCAGGATCACGAAGCCGCTGATGTAGTTGGCCGCGATCTTCTGCAGGCCGAAGCCGAGGCCGACGCCGACCGCGCCGCCCAGCACGCTCAGCGCCGTCAGGTTGATGCCCACGGCCGACATCGCGAACAGCAGGCCGAGGAACAGCAGCAGCGCACGCACGATGTTCGACACCATCTTGCGCATCGAAAGGTCGTCGCCGGTGCCGTGGATGATCTTGCGCTCGATCGCCGACGACAGCCACAAGGCCAGCACCATCACGACGCCGGCCGTCAACGCGCCTTCGATCATCGTGCGCAGCGACACCATGTTGCCGGCGATCTGCCAGCGCACGCTGTCGAGCTCTTCCATCACCGCCGGCATCACGCCGGTGATCCACAGCACGACCGCGATCCAGGCCAGCCACGAGATCGTGCGTTCGATCGCGCGCATCCACGCCGAGTTCGGGAAGGCCGCCGACAGCACCCGCACCGCCAGCCGGATCAACGCCAGCGACAGCAGGATCGGGATCGCGACGCGGAACACCGCGACCTTCACGACGCCCATCAGGAAGTGCCGCGCCACCACGGCCAGCACCAGCGCGACCAGCGGGAACAGCACGCCGTCGACCACGTTGCGGCCGAACACCACCGCGCCGTCGATCTTCAGCACCCGGCGCAACAGCATGCACACGAGCCACGAGACCCCCAGGCAGCCGAGCAGCACGGCCGCCTCGGTGAGCGCGCTGGTGGTGGCCAGGTCGTGCAGCAGTTGGTCGAAGTCTTGGACGCCCAGGGACGATTCCATCGCAGGATTCTCTTTCTCGGTTCGGGACGGGCCGCGCGGCGGCAGGGGGATCAGAGGTCGGCCAGCACCCGCAGGTGGGCCGCGACGCTGCGCGCCAGCGCGCCCAGCGCATAGCCGCCTTCGAGGCAGGACACGATGCGCCCGCCGGCATGGCGCTCGGCCAGGGCCTTGATGCGGCGCGTGATCCACTCGTAGTCGGCCTCGACCAGGCCGAGCTGGCCGAGGTCGTCTTCGCGGTGCGCGTCGAAGCCGGCCGAGATGAAGATCATCTGCGGCTTGAATTCCTCGAGGCGCGGCATCCACGCCGCATCGATCAGCTCGCGCACCTCGGCGCCGCGCGTGTACGGCGCGAGCGGCAGGTTCAGCATGTTGTCGCCCTTGGGCACACCGCCGCTGTACGGGTAGAGCGGGTGCTGGAAGAAGCTGACCATCAGGATGCGCTCGTCGCCGGCCACGATGTCTTCGGTGCCGTTGCCGTGGTGCACGTCGAAATCGACGATGGCCACGCGATCGAGGCCGCGCACGTCGAGCGCATGGCGCGCCGCGATCGCGACGTTGTTGAAGAAGCAGAAGCCCATGGTCTCGCCGCGCGTCGCATGGTGGCCGGGCGGGCGCACGGCGCAGAAGGCGTTCGCGATCTGGCCGTCGAGCACGGCGTCGGTGGCGGCCACCGCGGCGCCGGCGGCACGCTGCACCGCGCGCCAGGTGCCGGGGCTGGCGATGGTGTCGGGGTCGAGCGCGCGGCTGCGGCCGGTGGCGGCCACGTCTTCGAGCACCGCCTTCAGCTCGCTGACGTAGAGGCTCTCGTGCGCCAGCGCGACGTCGTGCAGGTCGGCCAGCGGAGCTTCGCGGTGCTCGAGCGCCACGTCCAGCCCGGTGGCGAGAAGGTGGTCGCTGATCGCGTCGAGCCGCTGCGGGCATTCGGGGTGGCCCCGGCCCATGTCGTGCAGGCGGCAATCGGGATGGCTGTAGAGCGCAGTGGGCATCGTCTGTTCACTGTCAGAAAACCGAACGGTTTCGGTTATGGTGCTCGGATGAGCCAGGACCTGCTGAAAGCCCTTCCACAACTGAACCGCCTGATCGACCAGATTAACACGATCATCGTCGGCAAACGCTCCCAGATCCGCGACTGCGTCGCCTGCCTGCTGGCCGGCGGCCACCTGCTGATCGAGGACGTGCCCGGCGTCGGCAAGACCACCCTGGCGCATGCCCTCGCGGTATCGCTGGGCCTCAAGTTCTCGCGCAGCCAGTTCACCGCCGACCTGCTGCCGTCCGACCTGATCGGCGTCAGCATCTACGAGCGCAGCAAGGAGGCCTTCGTGTTCCACCCCGGACCGGTGTTCGCGCAGGTGCTGCTGGCCGACGAGATCAACCGCGCCGGCCCGAAGACGCAGAGCGCGCTGCTGGAAGCGATGGAAGAGCACCAGGTCAGCATCGAGGGCGAGACGCGCGCGCTGCCGTCGCCGTTCTTCGTGATCGCGACGCAGAACCCGACCGACCAGCTCGGCACCTACCCGCTGCCCGAATCACAGCTCGACCGCTTCCTGATGTGCATCACGCTCGGCTACCCCGACCACGCGAGCGAGCGCGCGCTGCTGGCCGGCATCGACCGGCGCGAGGCGATCGGCGCGCTGCACGCGGTGATGTCGCCCGAGGAGCTGCTGGCGGTGCAGCAGGACGTGCTGCGCGTGCACGCCTCCGAGGCGCTGCTCGACTACCTGCAGGCGCTGATCGCCGCGACGCGCAGCGGCGCCTGGTTCGTCGACGGGCTGAGCCCGCGCGCCGGCATCGCGGTGCTGCGGGCCGCGAAGGCGCATGCGCTGCTCGATTCGCGCGACTACGTGGCACCCGACGACGTGCAGGCGATCCTGGCGCAGTCGATCTCGCACCGGCTGGTGCCGGTGGCGGGGGCCGGCCGCGGCTCCAGGGAGCAGGTGCGCGCGATGATCGAGGCCACGGCCCTCCCCTGACCTGAAATGTCCCCCGCAGAAGCGATCAAGCTGCCGCTGCGCCCGTTCGGCCTCGCCGCCGGTGCGGTGCGCCGGCGCTTTCGCGCCTGGTGGCAGGCCCGGCTGCCGCGCACCGACACGATGCTGCTGACGCAGCGCAACGTCTACATCCTGCCGACGCGCGCCGGGCTGATGTTCGCGCTGACGCTGATGGTGCTGCTGGTGGCGTCCATCAACTACCAGCTGAACCTGGGCTACGTGCTGACCTTCCTGCTGGCCGGCAGCGGCATCGTCTCGATGCACCTGACGCACAACACGCTGCGCGCAATGACGCTGCACCTGCGCCCGCCGGCCGCGGTGTTCGCCGGCGACCCGGTCGGGCTGGCCATCACGCTGACCAGCCCGGCCTCGGCGCGCTTCGGGATCGGGTTGCGCATGGAGGCCGCGCCGGAATCGACCCTCAGCTGGGCCGACGTGCCGGCCGGCGGGCAGGCCCCGGCGCACGTCAGCTTCATGCCGCAGGTCCGCGGCCTGCACGAGGTGCCGGCGATCAGCGTCGAGACGCGCTTCCCGCTCGGGCTGTTCCGCGCCTGGGCGGTGTGGCGGCCGGCGGCGCAGGTGCTGGTCTACCCGCGCCTCGAACGGCCGGCCGCCCCCTTGCCGTCGGCCCATCCGACGCCGGGCGGGCCGGCCACCGGGCGCCGCACCGACGGTGGCGAGCTCGAAGGCGTGCGAGGCTACCGCCGCGGCGATCCGCTGAAGCTGGTGGTCTGGAAGAAAGCCGCGCGCAGCCTGGAGACCGGCGGCGAACTCGTCAGCCGCGACACCAGCGCCACCGTGCAGCAGCAGCTGTGGCTCGACTGGCAGCGCTGCGCCGGCCTGGCGCCGGAAGACCGGCTGTCGCGCCTGGCCGCCTGGGTGCTCGCGGCCGAGCGCGCCGGCGCCGACTACGGCCTGCGCCTGCCCGGCGTGCAGGTCGACCCGGCCCAGGGCGAGCTGCAGCGCCGCCGCTGCCTGGAGGCGATGGCGCTGTGGCAGTGACGCGCACCTCCTTCCGCTGGCCCGGCTGGCACCACCTGCCGCGCGACGCGCGCGACACCTTGTTCCTGCTCGGCGTGATCGGCTGGACGGTGCTGCCGCACCTGCTGCACCTGCCGCCGTGGTGCGCCGCGCTGACCGCCGGCGTGCTGCTGTGGCGCGGCCGGCTGGCGTTGAGCGGCGGCGCGCTGCCCGGCCGCTGGATGCGCATCGCGCTGCTGGCGCTGGCGGTGGCGCTGACGCTGTTCTCGTTCCGCAGCCTGCTCGGCAAGGAACCCGGCATCACGCTGGCCGTCGTGCTGATGGCGATGAAGACGCTGGAGCTGCGCGCCCGCCGCGATGCCTTCGTGGTGTTCTTCCTCGGCTTCTTCCTGGTGCTGACGCACTTCCTGTATTCGCAGTCGCTGCCGGTCGCGGCGGCGATGCTGCTGTCGGTGTGGGGCCTGCTGACGGCGCTGGTGCTGGCCCACATGCCGGTCGGGCAGCCGCAGCTGCGCCAGGCCGCGCGGCTCGCGCTGCGCAGCGCGGTGCTCGGGGCGCCGGTGATGGTGCTGCTGTTCGTGATGTTCCCGCGCATCGGGCCGCTGTGGGGCGTGCCGCAGGACGGCCAGTCGACCACCGGGCTGTCGAACAGCATGCGCATGGGCTCGGTGGCCGAGATCGCGCAGGACGACAGCGTCGCGATGCGCGTGCGCTTCTTCGGCGCGGTGCCTCCGCCCGAGACGATGTACTTCCGCGGGCCGGTGCTGTCGCGCTACGACGGGCGCGAGTGGCGCCCGACCTTCCGCTCAGAGTTCGCGCCGCCGGTGCGCACCGCGCTGCGCGCCACCGGGCCGGCCTACCGCTACGAAGTGACGCTCGAGCCGCTGCGGCTGCCGCTGCTGCCGCTGCTGGAGGCGACCACCGAGGTCGAGCCGATCGAGAACCTGCCGCTGGTGCAGCGCGACGACCTCGGCTGGGGCACGCTGCGCCCGGTCACCGAGCGGCTGCGCTTCAGCGCCACCGCGCAGACGCGCTTCGAGTACGGGCCGCTGCAGCGCAGTGCACAGCTGCGCGAGCTGGTGCAGCTGCCCGAGGGCGACAGCCCGCGCACGCTGGCCTGGGCGGCCGAGCTGCGGCAGCGCCCCGAGCTGGCCGGTGCGGACGCCCGCGCGCTGGCGCAGGCGGTGCTGGCGCACATCGCGCGCGGCGGCTTCAGCTACACGCTGGCGCCCGGCTTCTACGGCGAAGCCGACCCGCGCGCGGCGGTGGACGAGTTCTGGCTCGATCGCAAGGCCGGCTTCTGCGAGCACTACGCCGCCGCCTTCGTGGTCGTGATGCGCGCGCTGAACATCCCGGCCCGCGTCGTCACCGGCTACCAGGGCACCGACCCGGTGCCGGTGGACGGCTTCTACATCGTGCGGCAGAGCTATGCACATGCCTGGGCCGAGTACTGGCAGGCGGGCGTCGGCTGGGTGCGTGCCGACCCGACCGCCGCGGTGGCCCCCGACCGCATCGGCCGCAGCAGCCGGCTGACGCCGGCCCCCGGCTTCGTCGCCGGCGCGATCGGCAATGTCAGCCCGGTCCTGCTGGCGCAGCTGCGCGAGGCCTGGGAGTCGGTCAACAACCGCTGGAACCAGTGGGTGCTGAACTACTCGCGCGGGCAGCAGCTCGACCTGCTGAAGCACCTGGGCTTCGAGTCGCCGAGCTGGGAAGACCTCGCGCTGCTGCTGATCGGCGCGCTCAGCGTGCTGGCGCTGCTGGGCGCCGCCTGGGCCTGGTGGGACCGGCACCGGCAGGACCCGTGGCAGCGCCAGGCGCGCCAGCTGCGCGAGGCGCTGCAGCGGCTGGGCGTGCCGGCGGCCGCGCACGACACGCCGCGCGCACTGGCTGCCGCGGTGCAGGCGCGCTTCGGCGCGCGCGGCGGCACGCTGGCCGGCCTGCTGCACAGGCTGGACGCGCAGCGCTACGGCCGCGGCGCGATCGCCCGGCCGTCGCCGGACTGGCTGCGTGCGGTGCGGTCCGAGGTGCGCACGTTGGCAAAGGCCTGAGCAGGCATCGCACGCGCCGATAATTCGCCGATGCCTGCCGGATTTCGCCGTTCCTCTTGCGCCCCCTGGGTCATTGCGCTGGCCGTTGCGCTGTGCGGCATCGCCGAGACCGGCGCCAGGCCCAAGGCCAAGGCCAAGCATCCGGCAGCGGTGCGCGACGACAACGCGCCCGAGGCGGTGATCTACGGCGGCCGCGAGGACGTGATGCGCTTCGGCGCCGAACTCGCCGAGCGCCAGGGGCTGGATGCGACCTGGGTGCAGGCGCAGCTGGCCGAGGCGCGCTACATCCCCAACGTCGCGAAGTTCATCATGCCGCCGCCCGCCGGCACCGCGAAGAACTGGGCCGCCTACCGGGCCCGCTTCGTCGAGCCGAAGCGCATCCGCGCCGGGCTGGCGTTCTGGCGCGACAACGAGAAGTGGCTCGCGCGCGCCGAAGCGATGTACGGCGTGCCGCCGGAGATCGTGGTCGGCATCGTCGGCGTCGAGACGATCTACGGCCAGCAGATGGGCGGCTTCCGCGTGATCGACGCGCTGGCGACGCTGAGCTTCGACTTTCCCGCGGGGCGGCGCGACCGCAGCGCGTTCTTCCGCGACGAGCTCGAGCAGTTCCTGGTGCTTTGCCACAGCGAGAACGCCGACCCGCTGGCCCTGAAGGGCAGCTATGCCGGTGCGATGGGCATGGGGCAGTTCATGCCGAGCAGCTGGAACCGCTTCGCGGTGGATTTCGACGGCGACGGGCGGGTCGACCTGCATGCGAGCGGCGCCGACGTGGCCGGCAGCGTCGCGCACTTCCTGGCCGAACACGGCTGGCAGCGCGGCATGCCGACCCACTTCGACGTCGCGGCACCGGTGGATGCGGCCGACCGCGCGGCCCTGCTGGTGCCGGACATCCTGCCGAGCTTCACGCCGCAGGAGTTCCTGGCCCATGGCGCCGCGTTGCCGGCGCCGGCGCGCGAGTTCGGCGACAAGCTGGCGCTGATCGAGCTGCAGAACGGCGACGCGGCGCCGAGCTACGTGGCGGGAACGCCCAATTTCTACGCGGTGACGCGGTACAACTGGTCGAGCTACTACGCGTTGGCGGTGATCGAACTGGGGCGCGCCGTCAAATCAATGCGGTGACCCGCGGTCCCGGATTGGCATCCGGGCTACGAGAAAAGGCGCCGGGCGGCCGATGAACCTGCTGCCAGGTCGTGCGTCTCCAGCGCCTGGTACAGCTGCCCCAGCTCGCCGCCGATCGCCGCGAAGCCTTCCGGCCGCAGCAGCTGCCCGTTGTCGTCGACGATCGCCGCGTCCATCCCCAGCGACAACGCCTGCGCGCTCGCCTGCCACGAGATGAAGGGCTCGGCCCGCGCATCGGTCTGCGGCACGTCGAAGCTCAGCGTCACGTCGCGCACCACCGACTTGTTCGGGTCCTCGGCGAACGCCGCCTGCGAATCGAAACTCAGCGTCAGCACCGGCGGTGCGCCGTCTTCGGACGACGGCAGCACCAGCCGCCCCGGCACCACGCCCGGCACGAAGCCATGCCGCGCCGCGTGCTGCTGGATGTAGCCGACGCTCCACGCCGCCGAGCGCGCCTGCAGGTGCACCGCGAGCTGCGCATCGTGCTCGCCGGCGAAGGTGTCGAGCTCGCGTGCCCGTGCCACCACGTCCAGCATGTCCGGGAAGTCGGCCATCGCGCCGATCGATTCGGCAAAGGCCTGCAGCTTCTGCACGAACTCGGAGTACTCGATCTCGTTCAGCGCGCCCATGCGGTTGGCCAGCTGCAACCCGGCCTGGAACTCGCCATAGCGCTGGCCGGCGGTGGGCGGCTCCCACTCGCCGGTCTCGGCATTCAGGCCCTCGATCAGGAACGGCTTGCTGCCGGCGCGGCGCGTGGTCGGCAGGTGCGGCAGCACCGATTCGGCACTCACCGGCGCCTCCAGCGTCAGCGTCGCGATCGCGTCGATCAGCGCGTCGATGCGCGCGCTGGCCCGGCGCAGCGGCGGCGGCTGCAGCGCGCTGCCCAGGTCGGCGGCGGCCGGCCCGGCCTCGCGCGGCGCCTCGGGCTCGCCGAGCACCGGCTCGCGCGGCTCGTGCGCCGGCGGCGCGCCCGGCGGCGGCGTGGCCTCCATCGGCCGCCGCGGCCCGGCCTTGCGCGCCTGCCAGGCACCATGCGCCACCACGCCGGCCAGCACGACGCCGCCCAGTGCGGCCAGCGAGACGGTGAGCGTGCTCAATGGAGCCCCTCGTCGAATGGGTACATTCGCCAATCCCCCGAGGCGACGCCGACCGGCTTGGGAGCGGCCCGGCGCTCGGCCGGCGACGAGCTTTCCATCAGGCGGCCTCGGCCAGGCTGACCGCGGCTTCCATGTCGACCGCCACGATGCGCGACACGCCCTGCTCCTGCATCGTCACGCCGATCAGCTGCTCGGCCATCTCCATCGCGATCTTGTTGTGGCTGATGAACAGGAACTGCGTGCCTTCGGACATCTGCTTCACCAGCTTGGCGTAGCGCTCGGTGTTGGCATCGTCCAGCGGTGCATCGACCTCGTCGAGCAGGCAGAACGGCGCCGGGTTCAGCTGGAAGATCGCGAACACCAGCGCGATCGCCGTCAGCGCCTTCTCGCCGCCCGACAGCAGGTGGATGGTGCTGTTCTTCTTGCCCGGGGGCTGGGCCATCACCTGCACCCCGGCGTCGAGGATCTCGTCGCCGGTCATCATCAGCTTGGCCTGGCCGCCGCCGAACAGGCTCGGGAACATGCGGCCGAAATGCTCGTTGACCTGGTTGAAGGTGCTGCCCAGCAGGTCGCGCGTCTCGAGGTCGATCTTGTGGATCGCGCCTTCCAGCGTGCTGATGGCCTCGTTCAGGTCGGCGTTCTGCGAATCGAGGAAGGTCTTGCGCTCGCGCGACGCGGTCAGCTCGTCGAGCGCCGCCAGGTTGACCGCGCCGAGCGCGTTGATGTCGCGGTTGATGCGGTCGATCTCGCCCTGCAGCCCGTACAGCTTGACGTTGTTGCCGGCGATGTTCTGCGCCAGCGCCTCGAGGTCGACCTCGGCCGCCGTCAACTGCTCCATGAACTGCGCACCGCCCAGCTGCGCCGCCTGCTCTTCGAGCTGCAGCTTGGTGATGCGGTCGCGCAGCGGCTGCAGGCTCTGCTCGTGCGCCATGCGCTGCTCGTCGGCACGGCGCAGGCGCAGCGTCAGGTCGTCGTACTCGCTGCGCTTGGCACCCAAGGCGGCCTCGCGGTCGAGCCTGACGGCCAGCGCGTCCTCCAGGCCGACGTGGGCCGAGGCATCGGTGAGGCGCACCAGTTCTTCCTGCAGCTGCGCGGCCGACGCATCGTTCGACGCGACCTGCTGCAGCGCGGTCTCGATGCTGCGCTGCAGCTCGCCGCGCCGCGCCGCGAGCGCGCGCGACGCGAACTGCGCCTCCTGCGCCTGGCGCTCCAGCGCGCGCAGTTGCTCGCGCGCATCGGCCAGCTTGCGTTCGGCGGCGATCACGCCTTCTTCGAGCTCGGCATGGCGCTCCTGCGTGTTGCCGAGCTGGATGTCGAGCTCCTCGAAGCGCGCCTCGCCGGTGGCGCGGCGTTCGTCCAGCTCCTCGAGCTGCGCGTCGATCTCGGCCAGCTCGCCGTCGAGCTGCTCGCGCCGCGCGCTGGTCTGCTCGGCCTGCTGCGACAGGCGCAGCAGCTCGACGTGCAGCTGGTGCGCGCGCGTCTGCGTCTCGGCGGCCTCGCGGCGTGCGCCGACCAGGCGCTGCGACGCATCGGTGTAGGCCGCCTCGGCCCGTACCAGCGCGCTGCGCGATTCCTCGGCGATCAGCGTCTGCGCCTTCAGCTGGCGCTCCAGGTTCTCGATTTCCTGCGCGCGCGCCAGCATGCCGGCCTGCTCGGAATCGGGGGCGTAGAAGGCGACCGCGAACTGGCTGACCGCGTGGCCTTCGCGGGTCATGATGACCTCGCCATGCGTGAGCTTCGCGCGCTCGGCCAGCGCCTCGTCGATGCTGGCGGCGGTGTAGACGCCTTCGAGCCAGTCGTTCAGCAGCGCCTTCAGGCCGGCCTGGTCGTGGTTGCCCAGGCGCAGCAGGTCGCTCAGCTTCGACAGCGTCTGGTGCGTGTTGGAGATCGCGGCCTGCGGCGGCGTGTAGAACGCGAGCTTGGCCGGCGGCGCGTCGCTCGCGAAGGCGCGCACCGTCTCGATGCGGCCGACCTCGAGTGCGTTGATGCGTTCGCGCAGCGCGGATTCGAGCGCGGTCTCCCAGCCGGGCTCGATGTGGATCTTGGTCCACAGGCCTTGCAGCCCCTCGAGGCCGTGCTTGGCGAGCCAGGGCTTGAGCTTGCCTTCGGTCTGCACCTTCTCCTGCAGCGCGCGCAGCGCGTCGAGGCGGGCGCTCAGGTCGGCCTGCCGGCCGCCTTGTGCGTTGACCTGCTCCTGCGCGTCGCGCCGCGCCTCGTCGAGCGCCGGCACCTGCTCCTGCAGTTCGTGCAGGCGGGCATCGGCGACGCCTTGCAGCTCGTCGGCCGCGGCCGACTGCTGCTTCAGCTCGGCCAACCGCGCCAGGTCGGGCGAGGCCAGCTGGCGGCGCTCGGCGTCGAGCCGCTCGCGGCGGGCGTTGAACTGGCGGCGCTGGTCGTCGAGGTTGCGGCTCTCGGCGGCCAGCACCTGGATCTGCTGCTGCACGCTGCCGACGGCCGTGCGCTGCTCGTTGCTGCGCGCCTGCGCGGCGCGCACCGCGTCCTCGACCTGCGGCAGGTTGCCGGACTGTTCCTCGGCCTGCGCGGCCAGCACCTCGGCCTGCTCGTCGGCGGCGGCGATCTGCCCGGCGATCTGTTCCAGCTCGTCCTGCGCCTGCTGCGAGCGGTCGGCCCACTGCTCGCTTTGCAGCTTCAGCTCGGCCAGGCGCTGCTCGACGCGCTGGCGGCCTTCGACGACATAGCGGATGCGCTCTTCGAGGCGGCTCACCTCGAGCGCGGCCTCGGCCAGCGCGCCCTGCGCGGTGTGCAGCTCGTCGCTGGCGGCGTAGTGGGCCTGGCGGATGGTTTCGAGCTCGGCCTCGCCGTGGCGCAGTTCGGCCATGCGGGCTTCGAGGCCATTGGTGGCCTCGAGAACCTCTTTCTTCACGCGCTCCTGTTCGCTGGCCGCGTCGCGGTGCTTCAGGAACCACAGCTGGTGCAGCTTCAGCGTGCCCGACTCCTGCAGGTCGCGGTAACGGGTGGCGACCTCGGCCTGCTTCTCGAGCTTCTCGAGGTTGGCGTTCAGCTCGCGCAGGATGTCTTCGACGCGGGTCAGGTTCTCGCGCGTGTCCTTGAGCCGGTTCTCGGTCTCACGGCGGCGTTCCTTGTACTTCGAGACGCCGGCGGCCTCTTCGAGGAACAGGCGCAGCTCCTCGGGCTTGCTCTCGATGATGCGGCTGATGGTGCCCTGGCCGATGATGGCGTAGGCGCGCGGGCCGAGGCCGGTGCCGAGGAACACGTCCTGCACGTCGCGGCGGCGCACCGGCTGGTTGTTGATGTAGTAGCTGCTGGTGCCGTCGCGCGTCAGCACGCGCTTGACGGCGATCTCGGTGAACTGGTTCCACTGGCCGCCGGCGCGCGCGTCTTCGTTGCTGAAGACCAGTTCGACGCTGGAGCGGCTGGCCGGCTTGCGGTTGCCCGAGCCGTTGAAGATCACGTCCTGCATCGATTCGCCGCGCAGTTCGCTGGCCTTGGATTCGCCGAGCACCCAGCGCACCGCGTCCATGATGTTGGACTTGCCGCAGCCGTTGGGCCCGACCACGCCGACCAGTTGCCCCGGCAGCTGGAAATGGGTGGGTTCGGCAAATGACTTGAAGCCCGAGAGCTTGATGGAGTTCAGACGCATGGGAGAGGCGGTCCCTGCAGCGTCGCGGCGCGCAGCGAAACTGCACCCGCAAGCCGCCTAAGTCATTGATTTACTTGGGGAATTCCACGCGTACGCGGACTTCTGGCGAGGCGCGATGATACCATCGCGACCTCTTGCGGCAGCCTGCCGAAACCCTCTCCAAACGTGACGCCCCGTATGGCCAAGTTGTCTTCGAAAGTTCCGCCTCCCACCACGCCGCTGCGCATGCGCGAGGCGCCGGCCAAGCCGCCGTCGATGCCGAGCAAGCAGCTCGACGTGTTCCCGAACCCGAGCCCGAAGCGCGATTACGCGATCCAGTTCCAGGTGCCCGAGTTCACCTGCCACTGCCCGCTGACGGGCCAGCCGGATTTCGCGCACTTCACGATCGACATGATCGCGGACAAGCTGTGCGTCGAGCTGAAGAGCCTGAAGATGTACATGTGGAGCTACCGCAACGAAGGGGCGTTCCACGAGAAGGTGACGAACGACATCCTGGACGACATCGTCAAGGCGACCGACCCGCGCTTCATTCGCATCACGGCGAAGTGGTACGTGCGGGGCGGGATCTACACCAACGTGGTGGCCGAGCACCGCAAGAAGGGCTGGAAGCCGCAGCCGGTGGTGCAGATGCCGGTGCACGGAGCGCAGACGGGACTGGCCTGATTTCGCCTCTGCGGCACCTGGCTTCGTAGCCCGGATGCCAATCCGGGGGGCTGCTCGGCGCGAGCAAAGTCGCGGGCGGGCAGGCTGGGGCGCGCCGGATGGGGCGGTCGCCGCGCCCGGGGGGCGCGTCGACTGCCCTGCGCTGACTGCTTTCAAGGCCCGTCGCCGAAACTCCCTCCGCTCGCTTCGCTCGCTGTGGTCAAACAGTCGGCGACAGTCAGACCACGAAGCGTGCTGCGCACGCGGGCCTTGAAACCAGCCAGCTCCGGCGCCCCACCCTCATTGGCGCGCCCCAGCCTGCCCGCCCGCACCTTTGCCGAACCAGTGGTTTTGTGCGGAGATCCCGGATTCGCATCCGGGCTACAAGTCGCCTGTCGAAGGCCTGAGCGGTTGGTGGGTTCTCAGGAGCGCCTCAGCTTCGGCTTGGCGCGAGATTGGGTGCAATTCCGGAACGAAGCAATGGAAGGGTCACGAGGTCTTCTCCTGAGAAGTGCTCAAGCGCCTGTGCATGACCTTGAACCACAACGGCGGCACCGAGGCCAGCCAGATGCAGCCCGCATAGCCGGTCGGCAACTGCGGCCCGGGCAGAGGCTCCAATGTCGGATACGGCTTCCAGGCGTGCAGGTGGTGGTCGGAATGCCGCTGCAGGTTGGCGATGAAGCCGTTGGTGAGCCGGTGGTCGGCGTTCCAGGCGTGCTGCATCGCGAAGGGCTCGCGGCGGCCATCGACCTCGGCGCGCTGCAGCCCGTAGTGCTCGATGTAGTTGATGGTCTCCAGCAGGAACACCGCGTAGGCCGACTGCACCAGCCAGAACAGCAGGCCATGGGCCCCGAAGGCCACCGCCAGCACCAGCAGCCACGCACCCTGCACCACCGTCGCCCAGGCCAGCGGACTGCGCACCCAGCCGCGATGCAGTTGCCGCAGCTGCTGCGCCTCCAGCCGCCACGCATTGACCCAGCTGCCGCCCAGCGTGCGCGGCAGGAAGCGCCACAGCGTCTCGCCGCGCCGCGCACTGGCCGGATCGTCGAAGGTCGCCGCCCGCGGGTGATGGCCGCGGTAGTGCTCGACCATGAAATGGCTGTAGTTGACGCTCGCCATCAGGCACCAGGCCAGCACCCGGTCCAGGCGCGAACGCGAATGCCCCAGCTCGTGCGCAAAGGTGATGCCCTGCGACCCGGTGACGCCGCCGATGCCGATGCCCAGCGCCACCACGGCCGCCCAGCCGGCCTGCTGCTGCGCCACCCACAGCCCGAGGCCGAGCAGCGCCGTCTGCCACAGGACGTGCAAGCGCAAACAGGCGCTGTGCCATCCATCCGGTTCGGCCGCCGGCGGCGAACTGCGCTGCGCCGGGATCAACTCGACCAGCGCCAGCCCGACCTGGAAGGCCGTGCCCACCGCCCAGGCGGCCCACGCCGAATGCCAGGCCGCCCAGCCCACCGACAAGGGCAGCAGCCACGCGATGCAGAAGCGCGGCGGCATCCACGGCCGCGCGCGGGGCAGGAGCAGGTCCATGCCCGATGATCGGCAGCCACCCGGCCCGCGTCAATCGGCCCGTCCCCGATAATCGCGGGATGAACCCGCTGCTCGGCAAGCTCCACCCCTACCCCTTCGAGCGGCTGCGCGCCCTCACCCGCGACATCACGCCCAACCCGGCCTTCACGCCGATCAGCCTGGGCATCGGCGAGCCCCGCCATGCCACGCCGCAGCTGATCCTCGATGCACTGTCGGCCAGCTTCGCCGGCCTCGCCAGCTACCCCGCCACCGCCGGCGACATCGCGCTGCGCCAGGCCTGCGCCGACTGGGCCCGCCGCCGCTACGGCGTCACGCTGGATGCCGCCACGCAGGTGCTGCCGGTCAACGGTTCGCGCGAAGCCCTGTTCGCGCTGGCACAGACCGTGGTCGACCCGACCCGCCCCGGCGCCACCGTGGTCTGCCCCAACCCGTTCTACCAAATCTATGAAGGCGCAGCGCTGCTGGCCGGCGCACAGACCTTCTTCGCCAACAGCGACCCGGCGCGCAACTTCGCGGCCGACTGGTCGCAGGTGCCCGACGAGGTCTGGGCCCGCACCCAGCTGCTGTATGTCTGCTCGCCCGGCAACCCGACCGGCGCGGTGATGCCGCTGGACGAGTGGCGGCGCCTCTTCGAGCTCAGCGAACGCTTCGGCTTCGTGATCGCCTCCGACGAGTGCTATTCCGAGATCTACTTCCGCGAAGACCCGCCGCTCGGCGCGCTGGATGCCGCCATGCAGCTCGGCCGGCACGACCTGCGCAACCTGGTGGTCTTCACCAGCCTGTCCAAGCGCTCCAATGTGCCGGGCATGCGCTCGGGCTTCGTGGCCGGCGACGCGGCGATCCTGAAGCAGTTCCTGCTGTACCGCACCTACCACGGCAGCGCGATGAGCCCGGCCGTGCAGCAGGCCAGCATCGCCGCCTGGCGCGACGAGGCCCACGTGGTCGACAACCGCGAGCAGTACCGCCGCAAGTTCGCGGAGGTCACGCCGCTGCTGGCGCAGGTGCTGGACGTGCGGCTGCCCGACGCCGGCTTCTACCTGTGGGCCGCCGTGCCGGGCGGCGACGACGTCGCATTCGCCCGCGGGCTGCTCGCTCAATACAATGTGACCGTCCTGCCGGGCAGCCTGCTGGCGCGCGAGGCACAAGGCACGAACCCCGGCGCAGGCCGCGTGCGCCTGGCCCTGGTGGCCGACGCCCCGGAATGCCTCGAAGCGGCACAACGCATCGTTTCCTTCATTCAATCCGCCTGAGTCCCCCATGAGCCAACAGCAACTGCAAAGCGTCATCGACCTCGCCTGGGAAGGCCGTGCCCAGATCAATGCCGTCAACTCGCCCGAGGTGCGCGAGGCGGTCGAATCGGTGATCGCCGACCTGAACAAGGGCCGCATCCGCGTCGCCGAACGCGAGGCCGTCGGCCAGTGGAAGGTCAACCAGTGGGTCAAGAAGGCGGTGCTGCTGTCGTTCCGCCTGAACGACAACCAGCTGATGCACGCCGGCGACCTGACCTTCTTCGACAAGGTCAAGACCAAGTTCTCGCACATCAGCGACGACGAGGTGCGCGCCAGTGGCGTGCGCGTCGTGCCGCCGGCCGTCGCGCGCCACGGCAGCTACCTCGCGAAGAACGTGATCCTGATGCCGTCGTACGTCAACATCGGCGCCTACGTCGACGAGGGCACGATGGTCGACACCTGGGCCACCGTCGGCTCCTGCGCACAGATCGGCAAGAACGTGCACCTGTCGGGCGGCGTCGGCATCGGCGGCGTGCTCGAGCCGCTGCAGGCCAACCCGACCATCATCGAGGACAACTGCTTCATCGGCGCCCGCTCCGAGGTGGTCGAAGGCGTGATCGTCGAGGAGAACTCGGTCATCTCGATGGGCGTCTACATCGGCCAGAGCACCAAGATCTACGACCGCGCGACCGGCGAAGTCAGCTACGGCCGCATCCCGGCCGGCTCGGTGGTGGTCAGCGGCAACCTGCCGAGTGCCGACGGCAAGTACAGCCTGTACTGCGCGGTCATCGTCAAGCGCGTCGACGCCCAGACGCGCGCCAAGACCAGCATCAACGAACTGTTGCGTGCGTGAACCCTGAACCCGCCGGCCGGCGTGCCATGATCCCTTCCTCCGTTCAACAAGGTCCCGAAAGGACACAGCCATGACAGCCACCCCCGGCGGCAACATGGAGCGCGTGCTGCGGCTGATGGCCGACAAGGGCGCTTCCGACGTCTACCTGTCGGCCAACACGCCGATCCTGATCAAGATCAATGGCCAGATCCTGCAGCTGAGCGACCAACCCCTCACCGCGACGCAGCCGCGCCAGCTGCTGGCCGAGCTGCTGTCGCCGACCCAGCTCGAAGACCTGGAAGACACCGGCGAGCTGAACGTGGGCATCGGCATCAGCGGCGTCGGCAGCTTCCGGCTCAGCGCCTTCCGCCAGCGCGGCTCGATCGCCGCGGTGTTCCGCTGCATCCCGCATGACATCCCGGCGCTGGGCAGCCTGAACCTGCCGCAGGTGCTGAACACGCTGGTGCTCGAGAAGCGCGGCCTGATCCTGATGGTGGGCGCCACCGGCACCGGCAAGAGCACCACGCTCGCGGCGATGCTGGAGCAGCGCAACCAGCAGATGGCCGGCCACATCCTGACGATCGAGGACCCGATCGAGTTCATGTTCAGCAACAAGCGCTCGGTGGTGAACCAGCGCGAGGTCGGGCGCGACACGCAGTCGCTGCAGGTCGCGCTGAAGAACGCGCTGCGCCAGGCGCCCGACTGCATCTACATCGGCGAGATCCGCGACCGCGAGACGATGACGATGGCGATCTCGTACGCGCTGTCGGGCCACCTGGTGGTGTCGACCCTGCACGCGAACAACAGCTACCACGCGCTCGGCCGGATCCTGTCGTTCTACTCGCCCGAATCGCGCCCCGCGCTGCTGGCCGACCTGGCCGCCGGCCTGCGCGCCATCGTCTCGCAGCGGCTGCTGCGTGCATCGGCCGGCGGGCGCCGCCCGGCGGTCGAGGTGCTGTTGAACACCAAGCTGGTGTCCGAGCTGATCGAGCAAGGCGATTTCAGCGGCGTGAAAGAGGCGATGGAGAAGTCGTTGGCCGAAGGCTCGCAGAGCTTCGAGGCCGACCTCGCCCGCCTGATCACCGAAGGCGTCATCACGCGCGACGAAGGCCTCGCCTTCGCCGACTCCCCGACCAACCTGATGTGGCGGCTGGCCAACGACACCGAACCGGTGTCGCGCCAGGTCGCGAAGAAGGAAGAGACCGACGACCAGCCCACCTTCACCGAGATCACGCTGGACGTGCACGACGACCGCAACAGCGGGTTCGCCACCCGGTTCTGATCGCCTGTTGCCGATGTCCCGCACGCTCGAACTCACCGAGGCCCTGATCAGCCGCCGCTCCGTCACACCCGACGACGGCGGCTGCCAGGCACTGCTGGCCGAACGCCTGTTGCCGCTCGGCTTCGAGTGCGAAACCATCGTCAGCGGCCCGGCCGACTTCCGCGTCACCAACCTGTGGGCGCTGCGCCGCGGAAGCCCCGGCGGCAAGCGGCTCATGTTCGCCGGCCACACCGACGTGGTGCCCACCGGCCCGCTCGCGCAGTGGCAGAGCGACCCCTTCGTGCCGACGCACCGCGGCGGCAAGCTGTATGGCCGCGGCGCGGCCGACATGAAGACGTCGATCGCCGCGATGGTGGTGGCGATCGAGGAATTCGTCGCGCAGCACGGCACGCGCTGCGGCGACATCGCGCTGCTGATCACCAGCGACGAGGAAGGCCCGTCGGTGGACGGCACCGTCAAGGTCTGCGAGTTGCTCACGCAGCGCGGCGAGCGCATCGACTACTGCATCGTCGGCGAGCCCACGTCGGTCAGCACGCTGGGCGACATGATCAAGAACGGCCGCCGCGGCACGCTGTCGGGCAAGCTGACGGTCCATGGCGTGCAAGGCCACATCGCCTACCCGCACCTGGCCGACAACCCGATCCACCGCGCCGCGCCGGCGCTGGCCGCGCTGTGCGCCGTCGAATGGGACCAGGGCAACCGCTACTTCCCGGCCACCAGCTGGCAGATGTCGAACATCCACGGCGGCACCGGCGCCACCAACGTGATCCCCGGCCAGGTGGTGGTCGACTTCAACTTCCGCTTCTCGACCGAGTCGACGCCCGATTCGCTGAAATCGCGGCTGCACGCGGTGCTCGATGCGCACGGGCTGCGCTACGACCTGGCCTGGACGCTGGGCGGCGAGCCCTTCCTGACGCCGGTGGGCGAGCTGAGCGAGGCGATGGGCGCGGCCATCCTGTCGGAGACCGGCGTGCGCACCGAGCTGTCGACCACCGGCGGCACCTCCGACGGCCGCTTCATCGCGAAGATCTGCCCGCAGGTGGTCGAGTTCGGGCCGCTGAACGCCAGCATCCACAAGATCGACGAGCACGTCGAGGTGGCGAGCCTCGACCCGTTGAAGAACATCTACCGCAAGACGCTGGAAGGCTTGCTCCTATGAAGCTGATCGATCTCATCACTGCGCAGAGCGCCCGCCTCAAGACGGCGGGCGTTTCGTTTGGGCACGGCACGACCAACGCGTTCGACGAAGCCGCCTGGCTGGTGCTGTGGGCGCTGGGCATGCCGCTGGATGCGCTGGAAGCCGAGGCGCAGCGCGAGCTGTCGGCCGAGGAAGAGGCCACCGCCGTCGCGCTGGTCGACGAACGCATCCGCTCGCGCCGCCCGGCCGCCTACCTGACGCGAGAGGCCTGGCTGCAGAACGTGCCGTTCTACGTCGACGAGCGCAGCATCGTGCCGCGCTCGTTCATCGCCGAGCTGCTGGCCGATGGCGAGGGCGAAGGCACGCTCGATGCATGGCTGTCCGACCAGACGCACCAGGTGCTCGACCTGTGCACCGGCAACGGCAGCCTGGCGGTGATCGCCGCGATGGCCTACCCCGAGGTCGTGGTCGATGCGGCCGACATCTCCGACGACGCGCTGGCGGTGGCGCGCATCAATGTCGACAAGCACAAGCTGGGCAAGCGCATCACGCTGCTGCAGTCCGACCTGCTGGCCGGCGTGCGCGGGCCCTATGACCTGATCCTGTGCAACCCGCCCTACGTCAACAGCAGCAGCATGGCGGCGCTGCCCGAGGAATACCGCCACGAGCCCGCGCTGGCGTTGGCCGGCGGCGACGACGGCATGGACCTGGTGCGGCGCATCCTGCGCGACGCGCCGGCGAAGATGACCCCGGACGGGGTGCTGCTGCTGGAGATCGGCAACGAGCGCCCGCACTTCGAGCACGCCTTCCGCAAGCTCGAGGTGGCGTGGCTGGACACCAGCGCCGGCGACGACCAGGTGCTGCTGGTCACGCGCGAGGCGCTCGCGCGCTGGAATCGCTAGCCGGCCGCCAGCGCCTGTTCGAAGTCGGCGCGCAAATCCTCATGGTCTTCAATCCCCACCGACACGCGGATCAGCGAATCCGCGATGCCCATCGCTTGCCGCCGTTGCGCGCCCATCTCCCAGAAGATGGTGTGCGCGACGGGGATCGCGAGCGTGCGGTTGTCGCCCAGGTGGCTGGACTTGATGACCAGCTGCAGCCGGTCGAGGAAGGTCAGGCAATCGCGCGCATCGTCGAGCTCGAAGCTCATCAGCGCGCCGCCGGCCTTGAACCAGCGCTTCGCGGTGGCGTGCTGCGGATGGCTCTCGAGGCCCGGGTGGTTGACGCGCCGCACGCCCGGCTGCGCGGCCAGCCAGCCGGCCAGGCGCAGCGCGTTGTCGCAGGCGCGGTCCATGCGCAGCGCCAGCGTCTCGGCTCCGGTGGCGATGCGGTGCGCCGCGTCGGCGCCCAGTGTGGCACCGACGTCGCGCAGCCCGCGCTTGCGGATCTGCAGCAGGCCCCAGCCGCGCGGGTCGCCCTTCTTGTACGGCTCGGCGATGTTGGCGAAGCGGGTCCAGTCGAACAGGCCGGTGTCGGTCACCGCGCCGCCCAGCGCATTGCCATGGCCGCCGATCGACTTGGTCAGCGAATTGACGACCAGCCCGGCCCCGACCGCCGACGGGCGGAACAGGTAGGGCGTGGTCATCGTGTTGTCGACCACGTACAGCAGCCCGCGTTCGCGGCACAGCGTGCCGATGGCTTCCAGGTCGGGGATCTGCGTGCCCGGGTTGGCGATGGTCTCGACGAACACCAGCCGGGTGCGCGGCGTCACCGCCTGCGCCACCTGGGCGGCGTCGGTGGCATCGACCAGCGTCAGCCCGCAGCCCAGGCCCTCCAGTGTGTTCAGCAGGCTGGCGGTGTTGCCGAACAGGAAGCGGCTGGCGACGATGTGGTCGTCGCGCTTGAGCAGCGCCAGCAGCAGCGACGCGATGGCCGCCATGCCGGTGGCGAAGGTCACCGTGCCGATGCCGCCTTCGAGCAGCGTCACCTTGGCTTCCAGCGCGTTGTTGGTCGGGTTGCCCTGGCGCGCGTAGACGTGGCCGCTGCGTTCGCCCTGGAATACCGACACCAGTTCACGCGCCGTCTCGTAGCCGAAGGCCGACGAGGTGTGCAGCGGCTTGTGCGTGGCACCATGCTCGACGCCGCCATGCCGGTCGGCGTGCAGCAACTGGGTGGTCAGGCCCTGCGTTGTGCCGTTTCTCATGCTTTTTCCCGTTTGTTGTGAATTGAGTTGATCCCATGATTGTCATCAAGAACGTCACGCTGCGCCGCGGCACCAAGATCGTCCTGCAGGACGCGAGCGTCACGCTGCAGCCCGGCGAGAAGGTCGGCCTGGTCGGGCGCAACGGCGCCGGCAAGTCGTCGCTGTTCTCGCTGCTGACGCACCGGCTGCAGTCGGATGCGGGCGACGTGTCGATCCCGCCGCGCTGGCTGGTCGGCGAGGTGGCGCAGTCGATGCCGGAGACCAGCGATTCGGCGACCGATTTCGTGCTCGAAGGCGACACCCGGCTGAACGCGGCGAACCAGGCCCTGGCCGCGGCCGAAGCGGCGGACGACGGCCATGCGATGGCCGATGCGCACCAGCTGATCGCCGAGGCCGGTGGTTTCGAGGCGCGCCCGCGCGCGCAGGCGCTGCTGATGGGCCTGGGCTTTCGCATCGACCAGCTGGACGAGCCGGTCAACAGCTTCTCGGGCGGCTGGCGCATGCGGCTGCAGCTGGCGCGTGCGCTGATGTGCCCGGCCGACCTGATGCTGCTCGACGAGCCGACCAACCACCTGGACCTCGATGCCCTGGTCTGGCTGGAGGCCTGGCTGCAGCGCTACGAGGGCACGATGATCGTGATCAGCCACGACCGCGAGTTCCTCGACGCGATCACCAAGGTGACGCTGCACCTGGACGAGACGCGGCTCACGCGCTACACCGGCAACTACACCGCGTTCGAGGAGATGCGGGCCGAGCGGCTGATGCAGGCGCAGGCCAACTTCGCGAAGCAGCAGGAGCGCATGGCGCACCTGCAGAAGTTCATCGACCGGTTCAAGGCCAAGGCCAGCAAGGCCAAGCAGGCGCAGAGCCGGGTGAAGGCGCTGGCGCGCATGGAGAAGCTCGGGCCGGTGCTGACCAGCAGCGACTTCCAGTTCGAGTTCCGCGAGCCGGTGTCGCTGCCGAACCCGATGCTGGCGTTCTCGGTGATGGCCTGCGGCTACAACGGCGTGCCCATCGTCAGCAACGTCAACCGCTCGGTGCTGGCGGGCCAGCGCATCGGCATCCTGGGCGCCAACGGCCAGGGCAAATCGACGCTCGTGAAGACGATCGCGAAGGAGATCCCGCTGGTGGCCGGCGAGGTCACCGAAGGCAAGGGGCTGTCGATCGGCTACTTCGCGCAGCAGGAGCTGGACGTGCTGTCGCTGGACGACGGGCCGCTGATGCACATGATCCGGCTGGCGCGCGACGTCGGGCCGGCGGCGCGCGAGCAGGAGCTGCGCGATTTCCTGGGCTCGTTCCGCTTCGTCGGCGAGATGGTGAGCCAGGCCGTGGGCTCGCTGAGCGGCGGCGAGAAGGCGCGGCTGGTGCTGGCGATGCTGGTGTGGCAGCGCCCCAACCTGCTGCTGCTGGACGAGCCGACCAACCACCTGGACCTGACGACGCGCGAGGCGCTGTCGATGGCGCTGAACGAGTTCGAGGGCACGGTGATGCTGGTGAGCCACGACCGCGCGCTGCTGCGCGAGGTGTGCGATGAGTTCTGGCTGGTCAGCGACGGCGCGGTGAAGCCGTTCGACGGCGACCTGGACGACTACCAGAAGTGGCTGCTGGAAACCTCGCGCGAGATGGCCAAGGAGGCCCGCGAGGCGGGCTCGGCCAAGGTCAAGGCGAAGAAGGCCGAGGCGGCGGCCGCCGCTGCGCCGAAGAATGCCAAGGCCGCCGGGCAGCAGCGCCAGAAGCAGGCCGAGCTGACCAAGCCGCTGCGCACCGAGCTGGCGACGCTGGAAAAGCGCATCGCGACGCTGACGCAGGAGAAGGCCAACATCGAGGAAGCTTCGGGCCGTCCGGACCTGAGCCCGGCACAGCGTGTCGAGCAAGGCAAGCGCCTGAAGCAACTGGGCGACGAGCTGGAAGCCGCCGAAGGCCGCTGGCTCGAGCTGACCACCGAGATCGACACCCTCAACGCCTCGTAGCCCGGATGCCAATCCGGGGATCAATCACCTCACCGCGAACGCGGTCAATTGATTGCACACAATTCAATTGAGAGATCGAAGATACAGTTCACCCCATGGCATCCACCCACCGCTCCCGTCGCAGCCCCGCCAGCGCCCCCGCGCTGCCGGCGGGCACCGACTGGCTGCAGCTCGACAACCAGGTCTGCTTCGCGCTGTATTCCACGTCGCTCGCGATGACCAAGCTGTACAAGCCGCTGCTGGCCCCGCTGGGCCTCACCTACCCGCAGTACCTGGCGTTCCTGGTGCTGTGGGAGCGCGATGCGCTGACGGTGGGCGAACTCGGCGAGCGCCTGTTCCTCGATTCCGGCACGCTGACCCCGCTGCTCAAGCGCATGGAAGCTGCCGGCTGGGTGCAGCGGCAGCGCGCCGCCGACGACGAACGCCGCGTGATCGTCAGCCTGACGCCCGAAGGACGCGCGCTGCGCCAGCAGGCGCGCAGCGTGCCGGCGCAGCTGGCCCAGGCCAGCGGCTGCAGCGTTGCCGAACTCACCGACCTGACCCAACGCCTGCAGCAGCTGCGCCAGCAACTGCTCGATGACGCGCCCGATGCGGCGCATGCGTGAACGCTGTATCCCCGTTGTTTCCCCTACCCCACTCCTGAACTGAAGGAAGACACCATGAGCCTCGAGAAAGTCCTGTACACCGCCCACGCCACCTCCACCGGCGGCCGCGAAGGCACGTCCAAGTCGTCCGACGGCGTGCTCGACCTGCGCCTGACCACGCCGAAGGAACTGGGCGGCAACGGCGCCGTCGGCACCAACCCGGAACAGCTGTTCGCCGCCGGCTACTCGGCCTGCTTCATCGGTGCGATGAAGGTCGCGGCCGGCAAGCACAAGGTCGCGCTGCCGGCCGACACGTCGATCGCCGCCAGCGTCGGCATCGGCCCGATCCCGCAAGGCTTCGGCATCCAGGTTGCGATGACGATCACCGTGCCGGGCGTCGAGCGCTCGGTCGCGCAGCAGATCGTCGACACGGCGCACCAGATCTGCCCGTACTCGAACGCGACGCGCGGCAATGTCGACGTGACGCTGACGCTGGCCTGAGCCGGATTCGGCCCACCCCGAGGCGCCGGGTGTTCTCGTCGCCCGGATGAAGCGCAGCGCAATCCGGGAGCGGCAGAGGAAGTGAAGGACGTCCCCCGAGTTGGCATCCGGGCTACGAACTGAGCAATTGCAGCAGCAGCTCGACCCGCGCCTTCACCGGCGACAGCTCGCCACCTGCCGGCAGCACATCCCCTGCCTGCGCCAAGACCGGCCCACGGCCCACGCGGCTGCAGCGCAGCACGCGCACGCCACCCGACTGGGCCCGCAGCAGCGCCGCCTCCAGCTCGTGGTGCAGCGTGCCGTGGCCCGTGCCGGCCGCGACGATGCCGCGGGCACCCTGCCGCACCAAGGCATCGACCAGCAGGCCGTCCGCCCCGGCATGGCTGAGCACGATGCCCACCCGCGGCCACGTCTCGCGTGCCACGAGGGCGGCCCCCAGCGCCGGCCCCGCCGGCCAGGGCCGGAACACGCGCAGCCGCCCTTCTTCAATGCGCGCCACCGGCCCCGCATCGCCCGAGTCGAACGCGTCGATGCGGTAGGTGTGCACCTTGGCCACGTCCGCCGCGCCATGCACGACGCCGCCCAGCACCGCCACCACGCCGCGCGCGTCCGGGTGACGCGCCACCGCCACCGCGTCCAGCAGGTTCTGCGGCCCGTCCGGCTGCAGCGAGGTTGCCGGCCGCATCGCCGCCGTCAGCACCACCGGCTTGGCCGGCGCGAGCACGCGCTGCAGCAGCCAGGCGGTCTCCTCCAGCGTGTCGGTGCCGTGCGTGACGACGAGGCCGGCCACCTCGGGCCGCGCCAGGTGGTGCGCCGCGCGCTGCACCAGCGCACGCCACACCGCATCGTCCATGTCCTTGCTGTCGACCTGCGCCACCTGCTCGGCCTCGAGCGGCACGCCGGCGAGCGCCGGCACCGCCTTCAGCAACTGCGCCACGCCGAGCTGCGCCGCGGTGTAGCCGATGTTGTCGCCCGCCTGGGCCGCGGTGCCGGCAATCGTGCCTCCGGTGCCCAGCACCACGATGACCCCGTCAGTTCTTTGCATTTTTCACGAAGCTGGATAAAAATACAGTCACTGGATGGATGTTCAGTCCGCAACCCTCGAACGCAACCCCAGAGGCCCCGATGATCGAAACCCCCAAGCTCACCGAGCGCCAGCAGCAGATCCTCGACCTGGTGCAAAGCGCGATCGAGCGCACCGGCGCCCCGCCCACCCGCGCCGAGATCGCGAACGAGCTGGGCTTCAAGTCGGCCAACGCCGCCGAAGAACACCTGCAGGCGCTGGCCCGCAAGGGCGTCATCGAACTGGTGGGCGGCACCTCGCGCGGCATCCGCCTGCAGTCTGACACATTGCGTGCGCTCAACCAGAGCCGCGGCAAGCAGTTCAGCCTGCCGCTGCCCAGCCTGTCGCAGCTCACGCTGCCGCTGGTCGGCCGCGTCGCCGCCGGCAGCCCGATCCTCGCGCAGGAGCACATCGACCAGACCTACCTGCTAGAAGCCAGCCTGTTCGCGCGCCGCCCCGACTACCTGCTGAAGGTGCGCGGCATGAGCATGCGCGATGCCGGCATCATGGATGGCGACCTGCTCGCCGTGCAGAAGGCCAAGGAAGCGAAGAACGGCCAGATCGTCGTTGCGCGGCTGGGCGACGAGGTCACCGTCAAGCGCTTCCGCCGCACCCGCACCAGCATCGAGCTGCTGCCGGAGAACCCCGATTTCGAACCCATCGTCGTGCCGTTCGGCGACGTCGACTTCGAACTCGAAGGCCTGGCGGTCGGCCTGATCCGCAACAACATGCTGAGCTGACGGAGGTTGCCGTGGTCATCAAGGCCCCGAAGGCGGCGAGTGCCGCCGAGTGCAAGGCACTGGAACAACTGCCCAACATCGGCCCGGCCCTCGCCGCCGACCTGCGCCTGATCGGCATCCAGGAGCCGAAGGACCTGCGCGGCAAGGATGCCTTCGTGCTCTACCAGCGCCTGTGCGCGATCACCGGGCAGCGCCAGGATCCGTGCGTGCTCGACACCTTCATGGCCGCCACCGATTTCATGCGGGGTGCAGCGGCCGCACCGTGGTGGACGTACACCGCGCAGCGCAAAGCCTTGTTCGGGCAGGTGTGATGATGGATGCGACGATGAGCGGCACCGACCAAGCCTTGTTGGTGATCGACCTGCAGGCCGGCGCGTTCGACGGCGTCGCCTGCGACGCGATGGTCGACGGCGCGCGCCTGCTGCGGAATTCGGCGGCACTGATCGCGGCCGCGCGCGCGGCCGGCGTGCCGGTGGTCCACGTGCAGCACTGCGAGGACGATGGCGTCTTCGTGCCCGGCACGCCGCGGTGGGAACTGCATCCGGCCGTCGCGCCGCAGGGCGACGAGGCCCGCGTGTCCAAGCGTGCGATGAATGCCTTCGAAGCCACCGGACTCCACGCGGTGTTGCGCCAGGCCGGCGTGCGCCGCGTGCTGGTGTGCGGGTTGCAAAGCGAGTGCTGCGTCACGCACACCACGCAGGGGGCGCTCGCGCTGGGCTACGGCGTGACGCTGGCCGGCGATGCCCATGGCACCTGGCCCGACAAGGGGTTGAGCGCCGAAGAGATCATCGTGCGCCAGAACGCGGCGCTGGTTGCGCAGGGTGCCCAGGTGCTGGGCACGGCCGAGATCGTCGCACAACTGGCTCGGCAGAATCGCTGAAAGTGATGGACGAATCCCGGATTGGCATCCGGGCTACAGGACTCGATCGGCGGCACGGCCCGTAGCCCGGATGCCAATCCGGGATTCGTCGGTCACTTCGCCGCTGGCACCATCGGTTGCAAGCTCAAGATGTGCTCGGCGGCCCCGCCCCACAGCGGCACGTCGTCCACGTTCGCCCAGCGCTCGACCAGGTTGCGGTACAGCGGCGAGAACACGATGCCCGATTGCCCGCTCGAATGCATGAAGCGCGAGCGCGCCGGGTCGCCCAGGTCGTACAGCGCACGCAGCGACGGGCCGTGCTCGCCCAGGTACAGCTCGCCGGTGGCCGCGTCCGGCTTCAGCCCGACGCGTGACACGTTGACCGAGTAGGTATCGCCGCCCACCGGCGTGCGCAGCTCGAACCAGTGCGCCAGCGGCTTCACGCGGCTGAACGGCCGGTGCTCCGAGCGCGCCTGGTGCGCCTGGCCCCATCGCCACTGCGCGACGTCGGCGCCCTGCGATTGCTGCAGCTCGTCGAGCGCACGCGTGAAGGCCGCGTCCACCTGCTGCGAGCACGACTCGAGCGCTGGGGTCGTCTTGTCGTCGCACCACCAGCCGTCCTTGCGTTCCAGAACGCCTTCGAGCGCCTCGCGGAAGCTGCGTCCGCCGATCTGCCGCTCGTACAGCGCCGGGCCGAGTTCGTCGCGGAACACGCCTTGCGTCAGCTGGCGCGTCCAGGCCCACAGGATCAGCGGCGCGGCACGGCCAGCCGCCATGGTGCCGTCGAAGCCGGCCAGCTCGCGCTGCGCCGCGGCGGCGAGCGGATGGTCGGACTTCGCCTGCTGCAACACCGGCAGCAGCTTCAGCGCGGCCAGCGACAGCTCGTCGGCCTGGATCGCGCGCAGGCTGGCGATGGTGTGCTTGGGCGTCGCCGCCAGCAACTGCTCGATGCGCCGCTGGCGCCAGGGCGGCGACCATTCGCTGGTCAGGAAATGCGGGTAGTCCGGCGCGTGGATGCGCTGGTTCGCGGTCGCGATCCAGCCGCGCGCCGGGTCCACCTCGCGCGGCGTCTCGCCGGCCGGCACCGTGCCCGCCCAGTCGTAGCGCGGCTCCCAGCCCGGCGCGGGCACCAGGCCCTTCAGATCGTTCTCCGGCTTGCGCACCGGCACGCGCCCGGCCGACACCTCGCCGATGTGGCCCTGCACGTCGGCCACCACCATGTTCTGCATCGGCGCGACGTAGCCGGCCGACACCGCGATGAACTCGTCCACCGAGCCGGCGGTGTTGAACCCGATGCCGGTATCGACCGAGCTCGCGTCCGGGTCGAGGGCGGTCCAGCGCATCGCGAGCGCGTAGGTCGGCTGGTTCGGCGGGCCGGTCAGGCCCTCGGTCGGACCGCCGGCATCCGAGATCACCGGGCCATGGCGCGTCGCGCGCACCGTCAGCGTGACGTCGGCATGGCCCTTCACCTTGATCACCTCGGTCCAGCGCTCGAAGCGCGCCCAGCCGTCGGGGGTCTGGTACTGCCCCGGGTCGTCGGAGCGAATGCGTTCGAGGTAGAGGTCCTGCACGTCGGGCGCGGTGTTGGTGAAGCCCCAGGCGATCTTCTCGTTCTGCCCCAGCACGACGATCGGCAGCCCGGGCATGGTCGCGCCGGCCACCTTGAAGCCGGGCGCATCGAGCCGCGCGACGTACCACAGCGCCGGCGCGCTGAGCTTCAGGTGCGGATCGTTGGCCAGCAGCGGCTTGCCGCTCTCGGTGTGCGCCCCGGCAACCACCCAGTTGTTCGAGCCGATGCCCTCCAGGCCCGATTCGGGGGCGCCGGCCAGCGCCTGGCGGCCGAGCGAGGCGTCCACCTTCAACGTGCGGAACAGCGCGGCATAGTCGGCCGTCGCGAGCGGTGGGTCGCCGGGGTACGGCGGCAGCAGCTCGTTGATGCGCTCGACCGGCATCTTCAGCGCCAGGCGCATGCGCAGCAGCTCGGCCGACCAGTTGCCGCCCAGGTCCCAGGCCATCATCGTGGCCCACGCCAGGCTGTCGACCGGCGTCCAGTGCTGCGGCTGCAGGCCGAGCAGCACGAACTCGGGCGGGCGCGCCTTCAGCGCGCTGTCGAGGTAGGCGTTGATGCCGGCGCTGTAGGCCTGCAGCGCCGCGCGCGTGGTCGGGCTGGCGCGCTCCCACTGCGCCGCGGCGGCGCGCCGCACGCCCAGCGCGCGCAGGAAGCGGTCGGTCTCGACGGCCGGCTCGCCGAAGGCCTCGGCCAGCCGGCCCGCGCCGATGCGGCGGTGCGTCTCCAGTTGCCACAGCCGGTCCTGTGCGTGGACGTAGCCGAGGCCGAACATCGCGTCCTCGCGCGATGCGGCGTGGATGGTCGGCACGCCCAGCGCATCGCGCTCGATGCGCACCGCGGCCGCAAGCCCCGGCAGCAGCTGCTCGCCGTCCACCTGCGGCAGCGTGCGGCGCGCGTAGATCCAGCCCGCCGCCACGCCCGCCAGCAGCAGCAGCACCAGCACTCCCAACCCGCGTCGCAGCCATTTCATCGTTCGTTCCTTCCCGAGAAGCCCCTCTTTTCGTGCGATCTGCGCCGCACCGACGCTTACAGAATGACCTGGCGCCTACACCCCGGCGCGCGGCTGCCGAAAGCCAAGCCACGGATGCCCATCGCCACCGCCATGAAAACTGCCCACCCCCTGCCGAGTTTCAACGCGAATGCCGCCGAACACATCACCGGCATGCCGCAAGACCGCCTGGCGCGCGTCGCGGCCCGGCGTGTGTTCGTCGACATGAAGCAGTGCTTCATGCTGGCGGCCGAGGGCCTGCAGGGTGCCTCGGCCGCGCTGCTGAAGCGCCAGCTGCGCATCGCGGGCGACATCGGCGAGCTGCTCGAACTCAGCGACACCCTGCTGGCCGTGCTGCCGCCCGAGCAATGCAAGGTGGTGCGCCAGCAGCTGGATGCCGCCTTCCCGATGGCCGGACGCGACACCGAGTTCGTCCCGCTCTGACCCGGCCTCAGGGCTGCAGCGGCCCCAGGTAATCGCTTTTCCCCAGTTCGACGCCGTTGTGGCGCAGCAGCGCGTAGATCGTCGTCGCGTGGAAGAAGAAGTTGGGCAGCACGAAGGTGCGCAGGTAGACCTCGCCCTTCAGCGTCAGCGGCCCGTCGCGGCGCGGGATCGTGACGTCCTTGTCATCGCTGCCGGCGATCTTGTCGGACGGGATCGACTCGAGGAAGGCGACCGTCTTCGCGATGCGCTCGCGCAGCTCGGGCAGCGTGGTCTCGACGTCGTCGAACTTCGGCGCCTCGATGCCGGCCAGGCGCGCGGCGCCGAACTTGGCCGCATCGGCCGTCATCTGCACCTGCCGCGTGAAGGGCAGCATGTCGGGGGCGAGGCGGCTGCCGAGCAGCACGCTGAAGTCGAATTTCTTCGCGGTGGCATGGGCTTCGGCCTTGTCCAGCCACTTGCCGACGTTGCCGAGGGTGCGCAGGAAGATCGGCACGCTGGCCGAGTACATGGTGAGGGACATCGCGGTCTCCGGTAGGGGTGTGGGGGCGGATGCTAGCCTTCCCCGGCGCTTCCTGCTGACAACGTGCCCAGCGTGCACAATCAAAGCCGTGAACATCATCATCCTCGACGACTACCAAGATGCGGTCCGCAAGCTCAAGTGCGCCCAGCGCCTGGAGCACCTGAATGCCAAGGTGTTCACCAACACCGTCAAGGGCATCGGCCAGCTGGCGGTGCGCCTGCGCGACGCCGAAGTGCTGGTGCTGATCCGCGAACGCACCCAGTTCCCGCGCCAGCTGCTGGAGAAGCTGCCCAAGCTGAAGCTGATCTCGCAGACCGGCCGCGTCGGCCCCCACATCGACCTGGAAACCTGCAGCCGCCTGGGCATCGCGGTGGCCGAGGGCGTGGGCTCGCCGGTGGCGCCGGCCGAGCTGACCTGGGCCCTGATCATGTCGGCGATGCGCCGGCTGCCGCAGTACATCGGCAACCTGAAGCACGGCGCGTGGCAGCAATCGGGCCTGAAGGCCGCATCGATGCCGCCCAACTTCAGCCTCGGCATGGTGCTCAAGGGCAAGACGCTGGGCCTGTGGGGCTACGGCAAGATCGGCCAGCTGGTGGCCGGCTACGGCCGGGCCTTCGGCATGCACGTCACCGTGTGGGGCAGCGAGGCCTCGCGCGAGAAGGCGCGTGCCGACGGCCACGTCCCGGCCCCCACGCGCGAGGCCTTCTTCGAGGCCTGCGACGTGCTGTCGCTGCACCTGCGGCTGGTCGACGACACGCGCGGCATCGTGACCCCCGATGACCTGGCGCGCATGAAGCCGACCGCGCTGCTGGTCAACACCTCGCGCGCCGAGCTGATCGAGGAAGGTGCGCTGGTGTCGGCACTGAACCGCGGCCGCCCCGGCATGGCGGCGGTCGACGTGTTCGAGAGCGAGCCGATCCTGCAGGGGCATCCGCTGCTGCGGCTCGAGAACGCGGTGTGCACGCCGCACATCGGCTACGTCGAGCAGGACAGCTACGAGCTGTATTTCAGCGCGGCGTTCGACAACGTCGTCAACTTCATCAATGGCACGCCGACGCAGCTCGTGAACCCGGAAGCCTTGCGGGTCATCCGGTGAGCGAGGCTGAATTGCGCCGGCCGGCCACGCTGGCCGAGCTGTTCCGCGTCTTCAACCGGCTGGCCCTGCAGGGCTTCGGCGGCGTGCTCGCGGTGGCCCAGCGCGAGCTGGTCGAGCGCGAGCGCTGGCTGGGGCGCGACGAGTTCGTCGAGATCCTGTCGGTGGCCCAGGTGCTGCCGGGGCCGAACATCGTCAACCTGTCGCTGATGATCGGCGACCGCTTCTTCGGCCTGCGCGGCGCCTTCACCGCGCTGGCCGGCATGATGATCGCGCCGCTGGTCATCGTGCTGGTGCTGGCCGCGCTGTACGCCAAGGCGGCCCAGCACCCGGTGGCCAGCGGCGCGCTGCGCGGCATGGGCGCGGTGTCGGCGGGGCTGATCATCGCGACGGCGCTGAAGCTGGCCACCAGCCTGAAGCGCAATGCGCTGGGCCTGCCGCTCGGCCTGTCGATCGGCGCCTGCACCTTCGTGATGGTGGCGCTGATGCGCTGGCCGCTGGTGTGGGTGCTGGCGGGACTGGGCTCGCTGGGCATCGCCGCGGCCTGGTGGAGGCTGAAGAAATGAGCGAATTCGGGCTGCACGGCCTGGGCGCGGCCGACCTGCTGGCGCTGTTCGGCCACTTCCTGCTGCTGAGCCTGCTGGCGGTGGGCGGCGCGATCACCACCGCGCCCGACATGCACCGCTACGTGGTCGGCCAGCAGCACTGGATCAGCGACGACATGTTCACCGCCTCGGTCGCATTGGCGCAGGCCGCCCCCGGGCCGAACGTGCTGTTCGTCGCGGTGATCGGCTTCAACGTCGGCGGGCTGGCCGGCGCCGCGGCCACGCTGCTGGGCATCATGCTGCCGTCCACGACGCTGGCGCTGTGGGCCACGCGTTGGGGACATTCGCGGCGCGAGACGCTGGGCGTGCGCGCCTTCACGACCGGGCTGGCGCCGCTGACGCTGGGGCTGCTGCTGGCCACCGGCTGGATCCTGTCGGACCCGGTGCGCGGGCAACTCGGCGCCGTGGCGCTGATCGCCACCACGGTGGCGGTGATGTTGAAGACGAAGCTGAGCCCGCTGTGGCTGGTGGCGCTGGGCGCCGTGGCAGGCGCCCTCGGCTGGATTTGACGGATCAGGACAAGGCTTCGGCGACCATCGCCGGCAGGTCGGCCAGGTCGTGCAGCAGTTCGGGCGACAACCCGTCCGGCAGCTCGTCGAGGTCGGCGCCGCGCAGCAGCACCTCGGTGTTGCCGTTCGTGCCGCGTTGAACGACGACACGCAGCAACAGATCCGGTGATGCATCGGAACTGGTCATCAGCACCGGCGTGCCGCCCTGCGATGACTCGAACACGATGACCAGGCGTTGGCGCTCGTTGTCTTCGCCCATGCTTTGCTGCAGGCGCACCAGCACCGGCATGCCGTGCCGCTCGGCGCAGGCTTCGATGCGCTGCACCGTCTCGGTCACGCCGAATCGGCTGACGCTCGAACGCGTCATCCGCTCTTCGGAAGCGAAAGCACGGCTGCCGCCGAGGGCCGCGACGATCATCGCGATGCCACCGGTCATCCAAAAACGAAACGGGCTTTTCATGGGGGGCTCTCCCTCGTACACCGACAGACGATAGGGTTCGAACAGCGGTACTTCAAGGGCCTGAATGTCACGCAAGGTCGCTGCTGGGTTAACCATGGTGTCGCTCTCGTCACACTCGCACAGCGCAGGGACGGAGTGTGGCGCGAAGCGGTGACGCTTTGGTGAACAGGCTCTACGAGCCAAGGGGTATCCGTCGAACATATCTGCTGCGGTGCATCAAGCGGCGACGGCGGAGGCGCGGGCGAAGGCGCGGGCGGGCAGGCTGGGGCGCGCCGGATGGAGCGGTCCTCGCCCCGGGGGGGCGATGACTCCCCTGCGCTGCCTGCTTTCAAGGCCCGTCGCCGAAACTCCCGCCGCTCGCTTCACTCGCTGTGGTCAAACAGTCGGCGACAAGTCAGTCCACGAAGCGTGCTGGCGCACGCGGGCCTTGAAACCAGCCAGCTCCGGCGCCCCATCCTGATTGGCGCGCCCCAGCCTGCCCGCCCGCGCCTTCGCCGAACCAGTGGCGTCGTGCGAACAACCCGGATTGGCATCCGGGCCACGAACACCGGGACCAGAGCAAGCGCAGCGAAGCGACAGATCAAGCAACGCGCCGGGGAACTGGCTTTGCCAGGCCCCTGGCGTGGCGCCCCTCGGGGGCAGGAGCGATAGCGACTGGGGGGCCCTACTTCGTCCCAAAGATCTTGTCGCCGGCGTCGCCCAGGCCCGGGATGATGTAGCCCAGCTCGTTCAGGTGACTGTCGATCGCCGCCGTCCAGCAGCGCACGTCGGGATGCGCTTGCTGCAGTGCAGCGACGCCTTCCGGCGCCGCCACCAGCACCAGCGCGCGGATGTCGGTGCAGCCGCGCCGCTTCAGCAGGTCGATGGTGGCGATCATCGAACCGGCCGTCGCCAGCATCGGGTCGACGATCAGCGCGGTGCGCTCGTCCAGGTGGCCGACGAACTTTTCGAAGTAGTGCTCCGGCTGCAGCGTCTCGTGGTTGCGCGACAGCCCGACCACGCTGACCTTGGCGTTCGGGATCATGTCGAGCACGCCATCCAGCATGCCGAGCCCGGCCCGCAGGATCGGCACCACCGTCACCTTGCGTCCGCTGATCTGGTCGATCTCGACCGGGCCGCTCCAGCATTCGATGGTCGTCTTGGTCAAAGGCCAGTCGGCCGTGGCCTCGTAGGCCAGCAGCCGCGCCAGCTCGTTCGTCAGCTCGCGGAATTTCTTGGTCGAGATGTCGGCCTCGCGCAGCAGGCCGATCTTGTGCCTGACGAGCGGGTGGGTGACGGCAAGGGTCGGCATGGCGAGCTCCGGTTACGACTGGGACGCCTGCGTGCGCTGGCGCACCGCCTCGTACAGGCAGATGCCGCTGGCCACCGAGACGTTCAGGCTCTCGACGGCACCGCGCATCGGCAGGCGCACCAGAAGGTCGCAGGTCTTGCCGGTCAACTGGCGCATGCCGCTGCCTTCGGCACCCAGCACCAGCGCGACCGGCCCGGTCAGGTCGACGTCGTACAACGACTGCTGCGCATCGTCCGACGTGCCCACGACCAGGATGTTGCGTTCCTTCAGCTCATTCAAGGTCCGTGCCAGGTTGGTGACCATGAAGTAGGGCACGGTGTCGGCCGCGCCGCTGGCCACCTTGGCGACGGTGGCGTTGATGCCCACCGCATGGTCCTTCGGCGCGACCACCGCGTGCGCACCGGCCCCGTCGGCCACGCGCAGGCAGGCGCCCAGGTTGTGCGGATCGGTGATGCCGTCCAGCACCAGCAGCAGCGGGGTTTCCTCGACGGCGTCCAGCGTGTCGTCCAGCGAGTGGCTCATCGCGACCGCCTCGACGCGCGCCACCACGCCCTGGTGGCGGTGCGTGCCGCACATCTTGTGCAGCCGCTCGTCGTCGCTGTCGACCAGCTTGGCGCCGGCCTCCCGGGCCCGCTCGACGAACTGGCGCATGCGCTGGTCGCGGCGCGTGGCGTCGACGTGGATCTCGAGGATGGATTTGGGCGCGGTCTTCAGGCGCACCGTCACGGCATGGAAGCCGAACAGGATCTTGTTGCTCATGGGGCCGATGGTACGGCCACGCGGGTCACGCGAGGTGCCGCTGCACCATGCCCACGAGTTCGCCGTACTCGAAGGGTTTCGCCAGGTACGCATCGAAGCCGGCCTTCAGGATGCGCTCTTCGTCGCCCTTCATCGCCAGCGCCGTCAGCGCGACGATCTTCAGCCGCGCCGTCTCGGCCCCGGCGCGCAGCAGCCGCGTCGCCTCCAGCCCGTCCATACCGGGCATCTGCACGTCCATCAGCACCAGGTCGGGCATCAGCTCGCGCGCGAGCCGCACGCCCTCCTCGCCGCCCTCGGCGCAGATCACCTCGTGCCCGCCCTTTTGCAGCACCAGCTGCGCCAGCTTGCGGTTCTGCGCGTTGTCTTCCACCACCAGGATGCGTGCCATGCCGTCCTCTCGTCAGAAATGAAGATGTGCCGGCGGCGAGGCCGCCGTGACGGTCCCGGTCCGCCGGCTCACGCTCGTCGCCCTCGCCTTCGTGCCAGCGCCCGCTTCACCTCGGCCAGCAGGCTGGCCGGCTGGAACTCCGATTTCTCCATCACCTGCTGCACGCGGCCGCTCAGCAGCGCGCGGTCGTGCGGCGTCAGCAGCTTGGCGGTCAGCACGATGATCGGGATGTCGGCGGTGTCGGCGCTGCCGCGCAGCGCCTCGATCACGTCGAAGCCCGACAGCTGCGGCATCATCAGGTCGAGCACGATCAGCGCCGGCCGCTGGGTGCGCACCACCTCCAGCGCCTCGCGCCCGCTGTAGGCCAGCAGCGGCACGAAACCGGCCGCCTGCAGGTGCTTGCCGACCAGGGTCACCGCCTTCGGGTCGTCGTCGACCACCAGCACCCGGGCCGACGGCGCCTGGTCGTCCAGGCCCACCGCGGCCAGCGCGGCCAGCAGGTCCTCCTTCGACACCGGCTTGGTCAGCACCTGCGACGCGCCGAGCGCGAAGCCGCGCCGCGCCTCGGCCGTGATCGACACGATGACGACCGGGATGTGGCCGGTGTCGGGCTGGTCCTTCAGCTGCGACAGCATGTCCCAGCCGTCGCGGCCGGGCAGGATGATGTCGAGCACCAACGCGGCCGGCATCAGTTGGCCGGCGCGCGACAGGCCATCCTCGGCGCTGCGGGCCACCTCGACGCGGTAGCCGTTCGATTCGAGCTGGCTGCGCATCAGGCTGGCCGCGCGCGGGTCGTCCTCGACCACCAGGATCAGCGGCGCATCGGCACCGGGCGGGTGCGCCGGTTCGGCGGGTAGAAGCGGCTCGGGCGGCTCGGGCGGCGCGGGCTCTTGCGCGGCCTTGGGCCGCTCGTCGCCGGCCGGGCGCCACGGCAGCCAGACGGTGAAGGTCGAGCCGGCGTTCGGCACGCTGCGCAGCATCAGGCCGCCGCCGTGCAGCTCGACCAGCCGCTTGACCATCATCAGCCCGAGCCCGGTGCCCGCGTACTCGCGCGACAGCGACGAATCGATCTGCACGAAGGGCTGGAACAGCCGCGTCAGCCCGTCGGGCGCGACGCCGATGCCCGAATCCTCGACGCGGATCTCGAGGAAGGTCGGCAGCGTGCGCTCGGCCGGGCGGAACAACCGGGTGTCCGGCGCCTCGAGCACGCCGTCGACCTCGGCGCGCGCAACGCGCCGCATCGACAGCGTCACCGCGCCACCCTCGGGCGTGAACTTGATCGCGTTGCTCAGCAGGTTGTAGACCACCTGCTTGGTCTTGCGCAGGTCGAGCTGCAGGCTGCCCAGCCCGGGCGGGCACAGCGCATTGAGCCGGATGCGCTGCGTCGAGGCCTTCTCGCGCATCAGCGAGATCGCGCTGGTGACCACGTGCGACGGCTCGGCGGCGCCGAGTTCGAGCGGCATGTGGCCGGATTCGACCTTCGACAGATCGAGGATGTCGTTGATCAGGCTCAGCAGGTGCTTGCCGCTGACGTGGATGTCGTTGGCGTACTCCAGCTGCTCGGCGTTCATGTCGCCGGCCAGGCCGTCCTTCATCAGCCCGGAGAAGCCGATCACCGCGTTCAGCGGCGTGCGCAGCTCGTGCGACATGTTGGCGAGGAACTCGCTCTTCATGCGGCTGGCCTTCTCGAGCTCGGCGTTCTTGACCTGGATGTCCTCGCCGCGCACGCGCAGCTGCTCGGCCAGCAGGTTCAGCTCCTGCAGCTGGCCGAGGTTGTGCAGCGCGACCGCGAACTGCGCGCCCAGCCGTTCGATGAAGGCCTGGTCGCGCGGCGTCAGCGCGGCCGAGGTGGCGAGCGCCAGCACGCCGATCAGCCGCCCCTGGTAGCTGACCGGGCAGACCAGCAGCGCGGCCGGCTGCAGGCTGGCCAGGCCGGTCTCGATGCGCAGGCCGCTGGCGGGGTCGAAGCGGTCGAAGTACATCGCCTTGCCGCTGCGCGCGACGTGGCCCACCGGGCCGTCGTCGATGCGCAGCACCGATTTCAGGTCCGACGGCGCGCAGTGCGCCGCGACGACGCGCAGCACGCCGCCCCACTCCTCGTACTCGTAGAACACCGCCACCGGGAACAGCGGGTTCTCGCCGATCAGCGCCAGCGTCTCGTTGAGCACCACCTCGCGCGTGGCCTGGGCGTTGTACAGCGTCAGCGCGCGCGCGTGCGCCGCGTCGTAGCGGCGCTCCTCCGCGACGGCCTGCTCGGCGCGCTGGCGCGCCTGCCAGTCGCGCCACAGGCGCCACGCGATGCCGCCGAGCAGCAGCACCAGCGTGACCAGGAACACGACGAAGGTGGTGACGGTGGCCTGCGAGCGCTGGTCTTCGACGGCTTCGCGTTCGGCGAGCAGCCGGCGTTCCTCGGTGCTGATGGCATCGATCAAGGCCCGGATGCGCTCGAGCCGCCGCACGCCGCGGGCCAGGCGGTCGTCCAGCGCCTTCGGGGTCTCGCCGGGAACGGCGGCCTCGTTCTCGTGGAACACCTGGACGCGGGCGGCGATCTCGCCGCGCAGCTCCGACACGCGGGCCTGCTGCTGCGGGTTGTCCGACGTGAGCCAGGCGAACTGGCGCAGCCCGGTGTCGATGACGGCCAGCGTGGCGTCGCGTTCCTCGAGGTAGACCGGGTTGCGGGTGGCGAGGAAGGCGCGGTGGGCCGCCTCGGCGCGGTGGATGTCCGACGCGACGTCGGAGGTGATGCTGATGACCTGGTGGGTGTGGCTGACGAAGGCCGAGGCTTCGAGCGTCTGGCGCGCGAAGTTCCAGCCGATGCCGGCGAGCGCGAGGATGGCTGCCACGGCCACGATGAAGCCCGCCATCGCGAGCTGCTGTACCGACAAACGCGTCATCCGTTCTCCGATGCGCGCCTTCTCGGCTGCCTCCACCACTGCCCGAGGTCGCCGGAGGGCGTCTCATGGACCATCGTGTACAAGCCGCCGAACCTGCCGGCGCAGAGCGAGGCTCCTGTGTAACACAGGTTGCGCTCAGCGCCGCAACCAGAGCACCAGCAGGAGCAGGCCGATGAGGACGGGCTGGTGGACCATGTAGAACGTGAGCGACCAGCGGCCGAGCACCGCCAAGGGCTGCAGGGCCTTCGGCAGCGCGCCGGTCACCCAGCCGCGCCGGTTCGCCAGCACCCATTGGCCGGCCGCCAGGCCCCACCACATCACGCCAATCCACGGCAGCAGCGGGACATAGTCCTCGGTCACCGGCTTGTGCGTGATCAGGCCGATCCAGTTGGTCAGCCGGGTGTCGAACCACGGGTGCTGCACCAGGCGCGGCAACGCGATCGCGAGCGCGCCCATCGGCCACAGCCAGCGGCCGGCATTCGCCGTCAGCCGCGTGACGACCAGCATCACCGCGATGCCATGCAGCACGCCGAAGTAGATGAAGCTGCGCGGGAACATCAGCCAGGACCCCGCGCTCACCAGCAGCGCACAGCCCGCCACCTGCGCCCAGCGGCGCCAGAAGCGCGGCCAGCCCTGCCCCTGCTCCCACGCCACCGCCTGCCCGAAACCGGCACAGAACAGGAACAGCGTGACGATGCAGGTGCGCTGCACCAGCCAGAACGGATCGGCGGTGAAGCTCTGCCGGATGAAGTGGTAGTAGTTCAGGTCGAAGCAGAAATGGAACACCGCCATCCACAGGATGGCCAGCGCGCGCAGCGCGTCCAGTCGGTCGAACCGGGAACCCGGGCGTGAAGATTCAGGCATGAGGCCCGCGATTGTGCGCGACCCACGGGTAAGTCCCAGGTTCATGTTCTATTGTTAGAACATTAATGAAACATTAACATCGCGTCCGCTTGCCGATCGGCTTGATTCGTCAGGCTCCAACAATTGACCCCCAGGAGACATGCATGTCGATTTCCCAACGTACCGTGCGCGGCTTGAGCCTCGCGATGATGGCCGCCGGCCTGATGACCGCCACGCTGGCGCAAGCCGGCGAGGTGGAAGTGCTGCACTGGTGGACTTCGGGTGGCGAGGCCAAGGCCGCCGCCGAGCTGAAGGCCACGATGCAGTCGAAGGGCCACACCTGGAAGGACTTCGCGGTCGCCGGTGGTGGCGGTGACTCGGCCATGACGGTGCTGAAGTCGCGCGTGGTGTCGGGCAACGCCCCGGCCGCGGCGCAGATCAAGGGCCCGTCGATCCAGGAATGGGCCAAGGAAGGCGTGCTCGCCAACATGGACGACGTCGCCAAGGCCAACAAGTGGGACGACCTGCTGCCCAAGGCCATCGCCGACGGCCTGAAGTACCAGGGCCACTACGTCGCCGCGCCGGTCAACGTGCACCGCGTGAACTGGCTGTGGGCCAACCCGGAAGCCTTCAAGAAGGCCGGCGCCAAGGTGCCGACCACCTGGGACGAGTTCTTCGTCGCCGCTGAAGCGCTGAAGAAGGCCGGCATCATCCCGATCGCCCACGGCGGCCAGAACTGGCAGGACTTCACCACCTTCGAAGCCGTCGCCCTGGGCGTCGGCGGCGCCGACTTCTACAAGAAGGCGCTGGTGCAGCTGGATCCGGGCTCGCTGAAGAGCGCGACGATGGACAAGGTGCTGACGACCTTCAAGAAGGTCAAGGGCTACACCGACAAGAACGCCCCGGGCCGCGACTGGAACCTGGCCACCGCGATGGTGATCAAGGGCGAGGCCGGCATGCAGATCATGGGCGACTGGGCCAAGGGCGAGTTCCTGGCCGCCGGCAAGGTCCCGGGCAAGGACTTCACCTGCGTGGCCGCCCCCGGCACCGCCAAGTCCTACACCTACAACGTCGACAGCTTCGCGCTGTTCAAGCTGAAGGACCCGGCCAACCAGAAGGCCCAGCAGGACCTGGCCGCCGCGATCATGTCGCCGGAATTCCAGGAAGTGTTCAACCTGAACAAGGGCTCGATCCCGGTTCGCCTGAACATGGACCTGAAGAAGTTCGACGACTGCGCCAAGACCTCGGCGGCCGACTTCGTGTCGACCGCGAAGGCCGGCACGCTGGTCCCGTCGATCGCCCACGGCATGGCCGTCCCGTCGGCCGCCGAAGGCGCGATCAAGGACGTGGTCTCGCAGTACTGGAACGACGACAAGATCACGTCGGCCCAGGCGCAGGACCGCCTGGTCGCTGCCGCCAAGACCAAGTGATCGCGAAGTAACCAGGTCCTCCCGGACCTGCCTCGGGACGGCGCCCCTCGCGGGCGCCGTCTTCCTGTCCGACCGGGGATGGCGCAATATCGCGTCCCGCCCCCGACCACCCGCCCATGAAACCATCCGCCTCCGTCCGCCTCAGCCAGTGGATGCCCAAGCTGGTCGTCGCTCCGTCGTTCCTGCTGGCCTTCTTCTTCATCTACGGCCTGATCGCGTGGAACGGCTACCTCTCGCTGTCGGCCTCGCGCCTGCTGCCCAACTATGAATTCATCGGGTTGGAGCAATACACCAACCTGTTCGCCAGCGAGCGCTGGTGGGTGGCCATCACCAACCTGGGCATCTTCGGCGGCCTGTTCATCTTCTTCGGCATGGCCATCGGCCTGCTGCTGGCCATCCTGCTGGACCAGAAGATCCGCGTCGAAGGCGTGCTGCGCACCGTCTACCTCTATCCGATGGCGCTGAGCTTCATCGTCACCGGCACCGCGTGGAAATGGATCCTCAACCCCGGCCTCGGCATCGAGAAGCTGATGCAGGGCTGGGGCTTCGAGAACTTCCACTTCGACTGGCTCATCAACCCCGACATGGCGATCTACACCGTCGTGATCGCCGGGGTCTGGCAGAGCGCCGGCTTCGTGATGGCCCTCTTCCTGGCCGGCCTGCGCGGCATCGACGACTCGATCCTGAAGGCCGCGCAGATCGACGGCGCGAGCCTGCCGCGCATCTACTGGCGCATCATCATCCCGAGCCTGCGGCCGGTGTTCTTCAGCACGCTGATGGTGCTGAGCCACCTGGCCATCAAGAGCTTCGACCTGGTGATGGCGCTCACCGCCGGCGGCCCCGGCTACGCCACCGACCTGCCCGCCACCTTCATGTACACGATGGCCTTCTCGCGCGGGCAGATCGGCCTGGGCGCGGCCTCGGCGACGATCATGCTGGCCACCGTGGCCGCGCTGGTCGTGCCCTACCTGTATTCCGAGCTGCGCGCCAAGCGCTGATACGACGCCATGGGAAACAAATTCAACTGGCATCGTGCCGCGCTCTGGTCGGTGCTGCTGCTGTTCGCGCTGGTCTTCCTGCTGCCGATGTACGTGATGATCACGACCTCGCTGAAGGACATGAGCGAGGTGCGCGGCGGCAACCTGCTGTCGCTGCCGCACGCGCCCAACTTCGACTCGTGGGCCAAGGCCTGGTCGACCGCCTGCACCGGCATCGACTGCGGCGGCCTGCGGCCGTTCTTCTTCAACTCGGTGCTGATGGTGGTGCCGGCGGTGGCGGTGTCGACCACGCTGGGCGCGATCAACGGCTACGTGCTCAGCAAGTGGCGCTTCCGCGGCAGCGAGTTCATGTTCGCGATGATGCTGTTCGGCATGTTCATGCCGCTGCAGGTGGTGCTGCTGCCGATGTCGCAGGTGCTGGGCTGGTTCGGCATCGCCAGCTCCATCTGGGGCCTGGTGGTGGTGCACATCGTGGCCGGCCTGCCGTCGACCACGCTGTTCTTCCGCAACTACTACGTCGGCCTGCCCGACGAGCTGATCAAGGCGGCGATGCTGGACGGCGCGGGCTTCTGGCGCATCTTCTGGCGCATCGTGCTGCCGCTGTCGACACCGATCCTGGTGGTGACGCTGATCTGGCAGTTCACCAACATCTGGAACGACTTCCTGTTCGGCGTGGTGTTCTCGGGCGGGGCCTCCAAGCCGATCACGGTCGGCCTGAACAATCTCGCCAACACCTCGAGCGCGGTGAAGGAATACAACGTCGACATGGCGGCCGCGATGATCGCCGCGCTGCCGACGCTGCTGGTCTACATCGTCGCCGGCAAATACTTCGTGCGCGGCCTCACCGCCGGCGCGGTCAAGGGCTGACCAGCCCACGCTTCAGAGAAAAATCATGGGTGCACTTTCAATTCGCAACGTCCGCAAGAGCTACGGCCCGGTGGAGATCCTCAAGGGCATCGACATCGAGGTCGAGAACGGCGAGTTCCTGATCCTGGTCGGCCCGTCCGGCTGCGGCAAGAGCACGCTGCTGTCGATGATCGCCGGGCTGGACACGCCGACCACGGGCACGATCCACATCGCGGACCGCGACGTGACCTACGCGCTGCCCAAGGACCGCGACATCGCGATGGTGTTCCAGAGCTACGCGCTGTACCCGAACATGAACGTCGGCCAGAACATCGCGTTCGGGCTGGAGATGCGCAACGTGCCGAAGGCGCAGCGCGAAGAGGCCATCCAGCGCGTCTCGAAGATGCTGCAGATCGGCCACCTGCTCGACCGCAAGCCGGGCCAGCTGTCGGGCGGCCAGCGCCAGCGCGTCGCGATGGGCCGGGCGCTTGCGCGCAACCCGAAGCTGTTCCTGTTCGACGAGCCGCTGTCGAACCTGGACGCCAAGCTGCGCGTCGAGATGCGCGCCGAGATCAAGCTGCTGCACCAGCGCACCAAGACCACCACCGTCTACGTGACGCACGACCAGGTCGAGGCGATGACGCTGGGCGACCGCATCGCGGTGATGCGCGACGGCCTGGTGCAGCAGTTCGGCACGCCCGACGACATCTACTCGCGCCCGGCGACGCGCTTCGTGGCCGAGTTCATCGGCTCGCCGGCGATGAACATCATCGAGAGCCAGCGCGCGGCCGACGGCCTGAACGCGCACGGCGTGGACCTGCTGCTGAATGCCGAGCAGCGCGGCGCACTGAACGGCAACGCCGGCGCCGGCATCAGCTACGGCCTGCGGCCCGAGAGCCTGTCGTTCGCCGACCAGGGCCTGGCCGGCACGATCAGCATGCTGGAGCCGACCGGGCCCGAGACCTATGCGATGGTCGAGACCGCGATCGGCAAGCTGACCGCGCGCGTGGCCGGCAAGGTGCACCAGCACGTCGGCGACAGCGTGTTCCTGCGCTGGGCGGCCGAGGACGCGCACCTGTTCGACGCGAAGAGCGAGCAGCGCGTCGTGGACTGAACCGTGGATCGTTCCCTGGAACCGGGAGACCTGTCATGACCCCGATCATCGACTTCCGATCTCCCGGCTTCCTGCGCGAACACATCCTGCACACGATGTCGTTCTACGAGGGCCGCAGCCGCGACCCGAGCGGCGGCTTCTACCACTTCTTCAAGGACGACGGCACGGTCTACGACCGCGAGACGCGCCACCTCGTCAGCAGCGCACGCTTCGTCTTCAACCACGCGATGGCAGCGCGGCATTTCGGCCGGCCGGAATGGCTGGAGGCGACGCGCCACGGGCTGCGCTTCCTGCGCGACGCGCACCGCGACCCGGACACCGGCGGCTATGCCTGGCAGGTGTGCTGGCAGGGCACGCGCAACAACTACGGCGAGCGCGAGGTGCTGGACGCCACCAACCACTGCCACGGCCTGGCCTTCGTGCTGCTGGCGCATGCGCATGCGCTGCGGGCCGGCATCGAGGACGCGCGGCTCGGCCTGCACGAGACCTTCGGGCTGATGGAGCACCACTTCTGGGAGCCGTCGCATGGGCTGTACGCCGACGAGGCGACTGCCGGCTGGGAGGTGCAGCCCTACCGCGGGCAGAACGCGAACATGCATGCCTGCGAGGCGCTGCTGGCAGCGTACGAGGCGACCGGCGAGGCACGCTTCCTGGAGCGGGCGCAGACGCTGGCGAAGTCCGTCACGCAGCGCCTGGCGGCGCTGGCGCACGGGCTGGTCTGGGAGCACTACCGGCTCGACTGGTCGATCGACTGGGACCACAACCGGCACGACAAGACAGACATCTTCCGGCCCTGGGGCTTCCAGCCGGGGCACCACGCCGAGTGGGCCAAGCTGCTGCTGATCCTGGAGCGGCACCGACCGGGGGACTGGCTGCTGCCGCGGGCGCGCGAGCTGTTCTCGGTGGCGACGCAGCCTGCGTGGGACGCGAAGCACGGCGGGTTGTTCTACAGCCTGGCGCCCGACCACACGGTGTGCGACAGCGACAAGTACTTCTGGGTGCAGGCCGAGACGCTGGCCGCCGCGGCCTGCCTGGCGGTGCGCACCGGCGAAGGCGGCTACTGGGATTGGTACGACAGGATCTGGGAATACAGCTGGGCGCACTTCGTCGACCACCAGCATGGCGCGTGGTACCGCATCCTGTCGCACGACAACCGCAAGCTCAGCGACGAGAAGAGTCCGGCGGGGAAGACGGATTCCCACACGATGGGGGCGTGCTACGAGGTGCTGGGCTTGCTGTGAATGATGGACGATCCCCGGATGGGCATCCGGGCTACGAATTCAGGGCCCGGCGTGCCCCATACGACGCTGCGTCCACCAGCGCCACCAGCCCGATCATCGCCAGCAGCACCGTGCAGGCCTCGTGCATCTGGAACAGGCCGAGGTGGTAGTACAGCATCTGGCCGAGGCCTCCTGCCCCGACGACGCCCAGCACCGCCGCGGCGCGGATGTTGTTCTCCCAGCGGTACAGGCTGTACGACAGCAGCTGCGGCAGCACCTGCGGCAAGGTCGCCCACAGGAACACCCGCAGGCGCCCGCTGCCGCGCACGCGCAGCGCGAGCGCCGGCCCGGGCGCCGCGTTCTCGATGCTCTCGGCGAACAGGCGGCCCAGCACGCCCGTCGTGTGCAAGGCCAGCGCCAGCGTGCCCGAGAACGGCCCCAACCCCGCGGCGATCAGCAGCAGCACGGCCCACACCAGCTCCGGGATCGAACGCAGCGCGTTCAGCAGCAGCCGCGCCGTGCCATGCAGCGCACGCGCCGCCGGGCCACCGCTCGCACTGGCAGGCAATGACAGGCACATGCCGCCCACCGCCGCGAGCACCGTCCCCAGCAGCGACATCGCCAGCGTCTCGCCGGTGGCCGCCAGCGTGCGGCGCAGGAAGGCCGGATCCGCCTGCGGCGGAAAGAAGCTCGCGATGAACGACGCGATCTTCGCCAGCTCGCCCGGCGCAAGGAATGCGTCCCACCGCAGGTCCAGTGTCGCGAAACTCGCGACCACCAGCGCGAGAACGGCCAGCACGATCCCCAGGCCGCGATGGCGCGAAGGTGCACCGCTCATGCCATCACCTTCCGCAACAGCGCGCTGGCCCGGTCGCTCAGCCACACCAGCCCGACGAACACCAGCAGGATCGCGCTGACCTCGCTGCCGGCGAACATCTTCGCGGCACTGTCGAGCAACTGGCCCAGCCCGCCCGCGCCGACGAAGCCGAGCACCACCGACGAGCGGATCGCGCATTCCCAGCGGTACACCGTGTAGCTCACGAGCTCGTTCGCACACTCGGGCAGCGCGCCGAACAGCAGCGCCTGCAGCCGCCCGCTGCCATTGCGCAGCAGCGCCTGCGTGGGCGCCGGGTCGCTGCTCTCCAGGATGTCGGCGTAGACCTTGCCGAGCATGCCGCCGTAGGTGATCGCGATCGCCAGCACGCCGGCGGTCGGGCCCAGGCCGACGACGCGCACGAACACCAGCGCCCACACCAGCTCCGGGATCGAGCGCAACAGCACCAGCAGCCAGCGCACGCCCTGCCGCACCAGTGCCGGCAGCCACGCCATCGGCGCCGCCACCGCGCTGAGCGACAGGCGCGACGTGGACAACAGCGCGAACGGAACGGCCACGAGCCACGCGAGCGCCAGGCCGGCGGTCGCGATGGCCACGGTGCGCCAGGTCTCGCGCAACAGCTCGGCGAGGAATGGCAGGTCGTGGCGCGGCGGCACGAAATCGGCGACGAAGCGCCAGGTCGCGCGCAGGCTGCGCGCATCGGCCAGCGTCGCCGGGTTGAACTCGGTCCACACCAGCAGCGGCCAGGCCAGCACCGCGGCGGCCAGCAGCAGCGCGACTCGGCGCGACCAGGCCGGGTCGCGCAGCGCGGGCGATGCAGCGGTCAACGGCACATGCTCTCCGGCAGCAGGTCGGCCCGCGGCGGCGGCTCGGGCGGGTCGAGCGGTGCGGCCTCGCCGGCGTACAGGTCGCGCAAGGCCGCGTCGTCCAGTGCCGCCGACGGCCCGTCGTAGACGCAGGCGCCGCCCCGCAGCGCGACGATGCGCGGGAAGCGCTCGCGCGCCACGTCGACCTGGTGCAGGCTGCACACCAGCGTGCGGCCGTCGCGCCGCGCGGCGCCGAGCAAGGCGTCGATCACGCCGCGCGCGCGGGTCGGGTCGAGTGCCGACAGCGGCTCGTCGACCAGCCACAGCTCGGCCTGCGAGACCAGCGCGCGCGCCAGCCCGACGCGCTGCCGCTCGCCGCCGGACAGGCGGTCGACGCGCTGCCACAGCTTGTCGGCCAGCCCCAGTTCGGCCAGCGCTGCCTGCGCGAGGCCGGCCTCGGGCGGATGCCACAGCGTGCGCAGGCTGTGCACCAGGCCCATGGCCGGCAGGCGACCGGCCAGCACGGCCGTCACGACGCGTTGCCGCGGCGGCAGCGGTGGCACCTGCGGCGCGAGGAACAAACGGCCGCGCAGGCGGCGCAGCTGCGCCGGCGCGATGGCCCACGGGTCCATGCCGAACAGCGACAGCCCGCCCTCGACCGGCTGCACCGCGCAGGCCAGCGCCATCAACAGGCTGGTCTTGCCGGCGCCCGAGGCCCCGATCACCGCGACCTGCTCGCCGGCCTCGATGCGCAGGTCCAGCCCGTGCAGCGCGCGCCCCGGCACGCCGGGCGCCGCCGGTGCCGACAACGCGCGCAGTTCGATCGCGGCGGGGGCCGGGCTCACTTCAGCAGGCCGGCGTTCTCGGCCGCCGCCTTGATGCCGGCGTAGTTCTCGGGCTTGGTCGCGACGAAGCGCGTGGCGCGCTGCAGGTCGAGGATCTCCTTGCCGGCCGGCGTGGCCGGGTCGAGCGCGAGGAAGGCCTGCTGGATGCGGTTGCGCAACTCGGCCGGCATGTCGGCATGCACCGTCCAGTTGTAGTCGTAGTAGGCCGGCGTCGTGAAGAAGACCTTGACCTGGCTGGCGTCGACCTTCTTGTCGGCGACGAACTTCTCCCACACCGAGATGTTCAGCGCGCCGGCATCGACCTTGCCGCTGGCCACCGCGGCGATCGTCGCGTCGTGCGCGCCGGAGAAGCTGATGCGCTTCAGGTCGGCCTCGGGGTTGATCTTCGCGGCCAGCAGGAAGCTGCGCGGCATCAGGTGCCCCGAGGTGCTCGAGGCCGAGCCGAAGCTCAAGGTCTTGCCCTTCAGGTCTTCGAGCCTGGTGATGCCGCTGTTCGCATCGGTGATGAAGACCGAGCGGAAGCGCTCGTCCTCCTCGCGCTGCACCAGCGGGATGACCTTGCCGTTCGAGCGCACGTTGGCCTGCACGAAGGTGAAGCCGCCGAACCAGGCGAGGTCGATCTTGCGGTTGACCACCGTCTCGACGGCGGCCGCGTAGTCGGTCACCGGCGTCCACTCGACCTTGAGCCCGAGCCTGGACTCGAGGTACTTGCCGAGCGGCGCGAACTTGCGCGCCAGCTCGGTCGGCGATTCGTCGGGGATCGCGGTGACGCGCAGCACGCCGGGCGTGGCGGTCTGCGCGGCGGCGCGGCCGGCCACCAGGGTGAGGGAGGCGGCGGCGAGCAGGTGTCGGCGGGAAAGTGTCATGCGCAAGGTCCAGGGGTCGGGTTCAGGAAAGGGAGGCGATGCGCCGGGCCAGGGCCACGACGCCATCGGGAGACAGATCGTCGGCCTCGACGCGCTGCGCCTGGCCGAGCCGTTCGAGCTGGCGCCCTTGCGAGCGCGCGTAGAGCGGATCGTAGTGTTCGGCCATCAGCGCCTCGAACAGCGGCGGCAGCTCGCGCTGCAGGGCCCAGGCCTGCCATTGGGCGAGCGTGTCCTTGGGCAGCAGCTCGCGCAGGCCGCCCAGCTTGTCGGCCAGCCGCTGCGGGTCGTCGCCGAGCCAGGCGTAGTCGCGCAGCAGGTAGGCCAGGCGCGCCTCGCGCGTCGCGACGATCTCGACCACCGGGCTCGCGCGCAGGCGTTGCAGCAACGGTTCGGGCACCGTGAGGCGGCCGATGCGGCGGCTTTCGGCCTCGACCCAGATGCGGCGCTGCGGGTCGAGCCCGGACAGCGCATGCAAGAGCTGCGTCTCGAAGCCCTTCTGCGACGGCTGCACCGTGCCCGGCACGTCGCCCAGCACCGAACCGCGGTGCGCGGCCAGCGCCTCCAGGTCGAGCACCTGCTCGCCCTGCGCCGCCAGGGCCTGCAGCACGCGCGTCTTCGCGCTGCCGGTGGGGCCGCACAGCACGCGCAGCGGCAGCTGCGGCGCGCGCGCCGCGAGCTCGCCGATCACGTGGGCGCGCCAGGCCTTGTAGCCGCCCTTGAGCTGTTGCGCGTCCCAGCCGACCAGGCGCAGCCAGCTGACGAAGCTGCCGCTGCGCATGCCGCCGCGCCAGCAGTAGAGCAGCGGGCGCCAGTCGCGCGGCTGGTCGCGGAAAAGCGTCTCGAGGTGGCGGGCGATGTTGCGCGCCACCATCGCGCCGCCGATCTTGCGGGCCTCGAAGGCCGAGACCTGCACGTAGGTGGTGCCGACGATGCGGCGCTCGTCGTCGTCCAGCACCGGGCAGTTGATGGCGCCGGGGATGTGGTCGAGCGCGAACTCGGCCGGCGAGCGCACGTCGATCAGCACGCTGAACGCGGGCAGGTCGGCGACCGTGGTGGGGACGTGGCTCACCGGCGTGCCGTCCTTGCGGTTTTGATCGACACTCTGGCGATGAACGAACCCATCCGACTCACTTCCTTTTCCCATGGGGGTGGCTGCGGCTGCAAGATCGCCCCCGGCGTGCTGGCCGACATCCTCGCGCGTGCGCCGCAGGGCCTGGTGCCGCCCGAGCTGATGGTGGGCACCGAGACCGCGGACGACGCGGCGGTGTACCGGCTCAACGAGCACCAGGCGCTGGTCGCCACGACCGACTTCTTCACGCCGATTGTCGACGACCCGCGCGACTTCGGCCGCATCGCGGCGACGAACGCGATTTCCGACATCTACGCGATGGGTGGCACGCCGATCATGGCGCTGGCGCTGGTGGGCATGCCGCTGGACAAGCTGCCGCCGGCCGTCATCGGCGCGATCCTCGAGGGTGGCGCGAGCATCTGCCGCGAAGCCGGCATCCCGATCGCCGGTGGCCATTCGATCGACGTGCTGGAGCCGATCTACGGGCTGGTGGCGCTGGGCCTGGTGCACCCGGACCGCGTGCGGCGCAATGCCGATGCGCGCGACGGCGACGTGCTGGTGCTGGGCAAGCCGCTCGGGGTGGGCATCCTGTCGGCGGCGCTGAAGAAGGGGCTGCTGGATGCGGCGGGGTATGCGGAGATGGTCCGCCACACCACGCAGTTGAACCGCGTGGGCAGCGAGCTGGGCGCGCTCGACGGCGTGCATGCGATGACCGACGTGACCGGCTTCGGGCTCGCAGGGCACCTGCTGGAGGTGTGCCGGGGGTCGAAGCTCGCGGCGCAGCTGGAGCTGGGCGCGATCCCGCTGATCGAGGCCGCGATGGGCCATGCGCGCAACGGCGTGGTGACGGGCGCGTCGGGGCGCAACTGGGCGGGGTATGGGGCCGACGTGACGCTGGCGGCCGGGGTCGCGCCGTGGCAGCAGGCCTTGCTGAGCGATCCGCAGACGAGCGGCGGGTTGCTGGTGAGTTGCGCGCAGGAGGCTGCGGCGAAGGTGCTCGACAAATTCCACGGGGCCGGCTTCGAGCGGGCCGCCGTGATCGGCCGGCTGCATGCCGGTGCGCCGCGCTTGACCGTCAACGCGTAGCCCGGATTCGCATCCGGGCTACGAGAGGGCCTCGAACTTTTTCGCCAGGAAGTCCACCAGGGCCCTCACCCGCCCCGGCACGAAGCGGCCGCTCGGCAGCAGCGCATACAGCGGGTAGGGCTCGGCCTCCCACCCCGGCAGCAAGGGCACCAGCGCGCCGCTGAGCAGTTCCTTGCGGATGTCGATCTGCGACTTCAGCAGCACGCCGATGCCCTCCACCGCCCACTCGCGTGCGAGCGATGCGTCGTCGACGATGCGGTCGCCCTTGACGCGCACGTCGACCCAGTGGCCATCGCGGCCGAAGCGCCAGGTGCGAAAGTGCCGCCCGCCGCGGTCGAAGGTCAGGCAGTTGTGCTGCTGCAGGTCCTGCGGCGCCTGCGGCGCCGCCTGCCGCCGCAAGTACTCCGGCGACGCGCACAGGATCGGCCGCGACGGCACCAGCAGCCGCGCGACGAGCCCCGAATCGGCCGGCGTGCCGTAGCGCAAGGCCAGGTCGACGTCGTCGCGCACCACGTCCTTCGGTCGGTCGCCCACTGCGAGCACCAGTTGCAGGCCCGGGTGCGCCGCCATGAACTCGCTGAACCACGGCAGCAAGGTCGTGCGCGTCAGGTCCGACGGCGCCGCGACGCGCAGCGTGCCCACCAGCGCTCCGCGCTCTTCGGTCACTTGCGACTCGCCCTCGGTCAGCAGCTCGAAGGCCCGCGTCGCATAGCCGAGCAGCGTCTGGCCCTGCGCGGTCAGCCGCATCGCGCGCGTCGAGCGCTCGAACAGCCGCGTGCCCAGCTGCGTCTCCAGCCGCTTCAGCATCGCGCTCGCCGCGGCCGGCGTGATGCCCATCGCACCGGCCGCGGCCGTCAGCGAGCCGCCGCGCGCCGTCTGCACCAGCACCTCGAAGTCCGCGACATTCTCAACTTTCATTTGAAATTGATACTTTCTGCATCGGCTTATCAAGCGAGGGTTGCGATTCTAGAGTCCAGACCTCACTCATCGGAAGACCCACCATGCCCACCCCGCTCACCTTCGCCTCGTCGTCCATCACCCGCGAGGCCGCCAGGCAACTGATTGACGCCGCCCGCAGCGCCTGCGCCGACCTCGGCATCCAGGTCACGATCGCCGTCACCGATGCCGGCGGCCAGCTGAAGGCACTCGACCGAGCCGACAGCGCCCCCTTCCTCACCATCGACATCGCGGTCGACAAGGCCTGGACAGCCGCGTCCTTCGGGCTCGGCACGCACGTGTGGACCGGCATCGTCGCGAAGCCGATTGCCGCGCAACTGGCGCACCGGCCGCGGCTGGTGGCCGTCGGCGGCGGCTGCCCGATCGTCCACCAGGGGCGCGTCGTCGGCGGCATCGGCATCTCGGGCGGTGACGCGCTGCAGGATCAGCAGGCCGCAGAGACGGCGCTGAAGGCGCTGGGTTTCGAGGTGGCAGCGGCCTGAGTCAACGCAGGCAAAGCGAATGCAGCCCCCGGATTGGCATCCGGGCTACGAATACTGGGTAGCCCGGATGGCAATCCGGGACAGAGCGAAGCGCCCCATCAAGCAACGCGCCGGGGAACTGGCTTTGCCAGGCCCCTGGCGTGGCGCCCCTTGGGGGCAGGAGCGAAGCGACTGGGGGGCTCAATCCTCGCCCATCTGCCAGAGGAAGAACGACCAGACGTCGGCTGTCTCGTTGACCCACTGCGAGCGCCCCGACCCCATGCCGTGCCCGCCCTCGAAGTCGACCCGCAGCAGCACCGGCTTGCCGCTGGCCGTGGCCGCCTGAAGTCGCGCCGCCATCTTCCCCGGCAGCCACGCATCGACCCGCGGGTCGTTCGCCCCCGTCGTCACGATCACCGCCGGGTACTTCACGCCATCGCGCACCCGGTGGTACGGGCTGATCGCAAACATCGCCTTGAACTGGTCCGCCTTCGCCACGGTGCCGAACTCGGCCACGTTGGACGCCCCGTTCGGCGTGAACTCCATGCGCAGCATGTCCGACACGCCGACCGCGCTCTGTGCCGCGGCGAACAGCTCGGGCCGCTGCGTGATCGCGCCGCCGATCGTGATCCCGCCCGCGCTGCCGCCGACACCCGCCAGCTTGGCCGGCCGCGTGACCTTCGCATCGATCAGGTACTGCGCACAGGCGATGAAATCCGACACCGTGTTCTGCTTCGTCAGGATCCAGCCGGCGCGGTGCCAGTCCTCGCCGAACTCGCCGCCGCCGCGCACGTGCGCGATCGCGATCACGCCGCCGCGCTCGAGCCAGGCCTGGCGCTGCGGGTTGTAGCGCGGCTCCATCGAGATGCCATAGGCCCCATAGCCGCTCAGGATCGTCGGCCGCGCACCATCCAGCGCCAGCCCCTTCCGGTAGACGATGGACAGCGGCACCATCACGCCGTCATGGCTCCTGACCATCACGCGCCTGGCTTCGATCTCGACCTGCGGCGCCGCGGGCGGCGGCTGCAGCGCCAGGTTCGTCGACGTACCGTCCGCCCCGACCGCCCACCAGCGCGCCGGCTCGCTGAAGCTCTCCATGCGCAGCCACAGCGCATCGTCGGCCTCGTCGGTCACCAGCTCGCGCGCCGTGCCCTCGATCGGCAGCGTCACCGTGCTGACCGCCCCGCCCTTCAGCGCAACCCGCAGCACGCGCGTCACGCCGCCATCCAGCGCGTTGACGTACACCGCGTCGCGCGACACCGTGGCCGCACGCAGCACCGCGTCGCCGGCCGGCAGGGCCACCGACGGCTTGCCCATGGCCACCAGGTCGTAGCGCAGCAGCTCGCGCCGCGAAGCCTTGCGGTGCGACACCGCATACACCGCGTTGTCGCCCAGCACCGCCGTGCCCACGCCATCGGCCGGCCCGATGATGCGGCGCCACGGCGTGCGCGCCCCGCGCAGTTGCGACTGGCGCACCACGTAGTACGAGCGCTCGGCCGCATCGCCGTGCTGCACCTCGGCCAGCACCCAGGGCGAGCCGGCGCGGGTGAACAGCACCGGCAGGTCGGGCACCTCGAAGCGGCGCTGCGGCGTCACGCCCCACCCCAGCAGCGGCATGTCCTGCGCCAGCGGCTGGCCGAGCACATGCAGGTAGACGGCGCTCTTGTTGTAGCGCTCGCCCACGCCCTTGGCGTCCGGCGCCGGCAGCCGGTTGTAGAGGAAGCGCCGGCTGTCGGGCAGCCAGGCGACGTGTTCGTTCAAGCCGGCGCGGTCGATGCGGTCGGCCAGGAAGGCGCCGTCGGCCACCTGCATCACGCGCAGCTCGCTGTTCTCGGTGCCGCCGCTGGACAGGCCGACCACCAGCGTCTTCGCGTCCGGCGACAGGGCATAGAAGTCGATCGCATGCTGGCCCGGCTCGCCGGGCAGGTTCATCGGGTCGAGCAGCAGCCGCTCGGCAGCGTCGACGCCCTCACGAATGAACAGCCGGCGCTGGTCGCGGCCCGGCTCGCTCTTCAGGTAGACCAGCCGGCCGGCCGTGCGCTCGACGCCGCCGACGGTCTCGCTGCTGTCGCTCAGCGCCGCCAGCCGGTCGCGCAGCGCATTGCGGCCCGGGATGGCCTGCAGCACCGCCTGCGCATGCTCGTTCTGCAGCTTCAGCCAGTCCTTGAACTCGGGCGTGCCCATGTCCTCCATCCAGCGGTACGGGTCGACGACCGGCGTGCCGTGGTAGGTGTCGGTGACGGGCCGCACCGGCGTCGGCGGCGCGGTGGAATCGGCGGCAAAGCCGGTGTGTGCGGCCAGCAGGGCGGTGAGCGCGAGCGCCAGCACGCTGAGCGGGCGCGACAGGGAGGTTTTCATGGCGGACGATGGTAAGGGCAAGGCGGTTCAGTCGAGCTCGTGCCGGTGCACGCCGCCCTGCGCATCGATCGCGAGGAAGCCGACGTTCTGCGCGCGCAGGAAATCCAGCGCATCGCCCTGCATCAGCATCGCGATCGTCGTCAGCGCGCCGGCCGCGAGGCAGGCCGGCGCGACCACGCTAACCGATTGCCAGTGCGACACCGGCCACCCGCTGCGCGGGTCGAGGATGTGGCAGTAGCGCACGCCGTCCTGCTCGAAGAAGCGCTCGTAGTCGCCGCTGGTCGCGAGCGCGCCGTCGGCCAGCGCGATGCGCGCCGCCAGCGCCTGCGCCTCGCGCGGGTGCTGCACGCCCAGCACCCACGGCTGGCCGCCGGGGCGCGGCCCGATCAACCGGATGTCGCCGCCCAGGTTGACCATGCCGTGGCGCACGCCGCGCGCCTGCAGCAGCGTCGCGGCGCGGTCGGCGGCGTATTCCTTGCCGAAGCCGCCGAAGTCGAGTTCCATGCCCGGCAGCGGCAGCTCGATGCGGCCCGCCTGGCCGGCGCCCAGGCGCTGCCAGCGCAGCTTGTCCCAGCCGACGCGCGGCAGCAGCAGCTCGAGCTGCCCGTGCGTCGGCCGACGCTTCTGCTTGAAATCCCAGGCCTGGCGCAGCATGCCCGAGGTGATGTCGAACAGGCCGCCGCTGCTGGCATGCAGCTGGGCCGCGAAGTCGAGCAGGTCGGCGGTCTCGACGTCCACGTCGACCGGCCGGCCGCTGCCCGCGGCGGCATTGATGCGCGAGACCACGCTGGCCTCGCGGTAGCGCGAGAACTTCGATTCGATGCGCTGCACCTCGGCGATGGCCTCGCGCGCCAGCGGCTCGGCGTCGCGGCGCTTGAGGCCGGCGATGCGCACCTCGCAATCGCAGGCCATCGCGCCGAAGCCGAAGCCGAGGTCATCGACCTGTGCCTCGGCCTGAACCGACATCCGGTACGCCATGCGATGCCTAGAACTTGCGGCTCAAGCCGACCTGCAGCATGCGTGCCTTGAACGGCTCCAGCCCCTTCGAGCCTTCGCCGCCGGCGCGCCATTCGCCGCGCTGCTGGTAGGCCTCGCCCTTCAGGTCGGCCGTCCACAGGTCGTCGATCGCCCATTCGATCTTCAGGCCGAGCGTGAACGCGCCGAAGGCCGACAGGCGCTGGTCCAGCGAGTTGGAGGCACCGGCCGTCCAGCCCGCCGGGTAGGGCTCGCCGAGCGTCGTGTCGTACACCGGGTCGGCATAGAACGAGGCCGCGCTCTGCGTGTAGTAGCGCAGCAGCGGCGTCAGGCTGACGCCGCCGCCCACCGGCTTGACCCATTCGAGCTGCAGCGTGCTGGCCTTGACCTGCCAGCTGTCGTTGTAGGCGCGGTAGCCGGTGCGCAGCGTCGAGCCGTCGCCCGCGAAATGGTGGTTCCAGCGCAGCAGCAGCGCGGTCTGGCGGCGCTCGCTGGGGCGTGCGTCGAGCGCCTTGTACGGGTCGTCGAGGTAGCCGGTGCTGCGGCTGTGCGTCAGGTTGGCCTGCACCAGGTCGTCGCCGGTGACGGCCTGCGTGACGCCGAGGATGAAGTCGTTGGTGCGCTTGCGCTGGTCGCGGATGCTGCCGGTCTCGCCGCCGTCGGTCGGGTCGATCTTGTCGCCCGCGTGGCCGAAGCCCGCATTCCAGGTGGTGTTGTTGTCGTCGCTCGACAGCGTGCCGGCGAGCGAGAACGCACGCGACAGGTAGTCGTGTTCGGTCGAGTACGCACCGCCCAGCGACACCGACGCGCGCGAGAAGTAGCGCGTCACCTTCACGTCGCCGGCCTTGCGCTCGTCCTGCATCGTCGATGCGCCGGACACGTTGCTGTGGTAGCGCGGCGTCGCGCCCGAGACGTGGTCCACCGTCGCCGTCGCTTCGACGCCCCAGTCGCGACCCAGCGGCGCGGCGAGCAGGAAGGACGGCGAGTTCACCGTGATGCGCTTCCAGCCGGGCTGCGAATCCTGGTAGTTGAGGAACTTCAGGCCGACCAGGCCTTGCCCGGGGGCGTTCTCGGCCCGCGCCGACGCGTGCCAGACACCGGGCAGGGCCATCGCGGCCAGGGCCAGGGTGCCGAGGGAGTGGTTCTTGGCCATGTGCGCGTGTCGCCTCAGTTGCAGCCGCAGCCGCCGCCACCGACGCCGTAGCCGCCCGAGGCGTTCTCCTTGCTGGTGTAGATGTGCTGCTGGAAGCGCTGCTCCAGCGCATCGCCGCCCATCGTCATCTCGGGCCTGGCGAGGTGGCCCTTCTCCCAGGGCTTGGGCGGTTCGTAGTTGGCGCAGCCGGCCAGCAGGCCGAAGGCGGCTGCCAGCATCGCGGGTGCAAGTCTGCTCATGGTCGTCTCCCGTGTCGGCGCGACTTTACCCGCCCGCGGCGCGGCCGTCCGTGGAACGCTTCATGCATGCCGCCGTCCGTCGTTCGAACCCTGGAGGCTTGCGATGCTGGACAGCACCCCCACGAAGTTTTCGCACGTGAAGCCGGGCGACACCGCCTGGCGCAGCGACGGGCTGCGGGATTTCTTCCTCTACCGCGACCTGGGCGTCGAGGAAGCGACGCAGGGTCGCGTGCTGGCCCAACTGGTCAAGGCCAACATGGCACCTGAAAAGGGCACCGGCTGGCACCGGCATGAGGCGCAGTTCCACATCGTCATCATGACCCGGGGCTGGGCGCGCTTCATGTACGAGGACCGCGAGACGCTGGTCTCGGCCGGCGACTGCGTGCACCAGCGCCCCGGGATCGTGCACTACCTGTTCGACTACTCGCCCGACATGGAGTACATCGAGATCGTCGGGCCGTCGGACTTCAAGACCATCGATGCGCCCGCGCCGTGCGAGGTGCCGGCGGTGACGCCATGGACGGCGGCGGCGTGATTCAAAACTCCATGTCGAGCTCTTCGATGTCGTCCGGCTCGGCCTTCGCCGCCGCGATCCACTCCTTCATCTCCGGCATCGCCATGATGGCCTGGCAGTACAGGATGCAGGCCTTGTTCAGCTTCACGTCGTAGGTGAGGAAGCGCGTGACGACGGGCGCGTACATCGCGTCCGCCATCGTGCGCTGCGTGCCGAACAGGTAGGGCCCGCCGTAGAGGGCCAGGCACTCGGTCCAGATCTCGACGATGCGGTCGATGTCGGGCTGCGCCCCGGCCCAGATCTTGTGGCCCGGGTGGTGCGCCTTCAGGTTCATCGGCAGCGAGCTGCGCAGGTTCGCGAAGCCCGAGTTCATCTCGCCGCTGACCGAGCGGCAGTGCGCCCGCGCGATGCGGTCCTTCGGCATCATCCCGGCATCGGGCCTGATCTCGTCCAGGTACTGCGCGATCGCCAGCGTGTTCCACACCTTGGCGCCTTCGTGCGTCAGGCAGGGCACACGGATCGACGGGGCCAGCAGCAGCAGCTCCTTGCGGGCGTCGGCATCGTCGGGCGACACCATCACCTCGTCGAATTCGAGCCCGGCGAAGCGCGCCATCAGCCAGCCGCGCAGCGACCACGACGAGTAGTTGCGGCTGCTCAGCGTGAGCGTCGCCTTCGCGGCAGGTGCAGCCACCTTCTTCGCCACGGGCTTGGCAGCAGGCTTCTTCGCGGCGACGGTCGGCATGCGGGGTCTCCGAACCCACGCGGCAGGCGGCGGGGCCGATACGTTGTTGCAAGCTGTATGCCATCGCCGCCGGCTGGCGCGCAAGTTGCTCGCTTCGGCACGCGCGTGACCGCGCGCAGGAGAACCCATGATGTACCAGGCTTACCAGGCCCACGCCGACATGATGTGGCCGTTGCGGACGCTGGCGCGCACGGCGCTGCCGATGCTGCAGGATCCCGGCTTCGGCTGGTCGGCGCTGTCCTCGCCGCGCACGCTGGCCGCCGCCTGCCAGGTGCTGACGCTGGCGGAGATGACGCACCACCGCCCGCCCTTCGGGATCGACAGCGTGTTGGTGAACGGCGCCGCCGTGGCCGTCACCGAGGAAGCGGTGCTCGTCACGCCGTTCGCGACGCTGCTGCGCTTTCGCAAGGCCGGCGCACCGCCGCAGCCGCGCGTGCTCATCGTCGCGCCGATGTCCGGCCACTTCGCGACGCTGCTGCGCGACACCGTGCGCACGATGCTGGCCGACCACGACGTCTGCATCACCGACTGGCACAACGGCCGCGAGATGCCGCTCGCGGCAGGCCGCTTCGGGCTGGACGAGTACACGCAGCACCTGATCGACTTCCTGGCCGCGATCGGCGAGGGCGCGCACCTGGTGGCGATCTGCCAGCCCTGCGTGGCGGCCCTGGCCGCGGTCGCGGTGATGTCGGAAGACCGCCACCCGGCGACGCCGCTGAGCCTCACGCTGATGGCCGGCCCGATCGATTGCCGCATCAGCCCGACCGAGGTCAACAAGCTCGCGATGACCAAGGACATCGGCTGGTTCGAGAAGAACCTGATCGGCGTCGTGCCGTGGCGCTACCCCGGCGCGGGCCGGCGCGTCTACCCGGGCTTCGTGCAGCTGACCGCGTTCATGAGCATGAACAAGGACCGGCACATCAACGCCTTCAAGGCCTACTACGAGAACCTGGCGCACCCGCAGCCCGACGACGACCGGCTCAAGCAGGCGCAGGCCACGCGCACTTTCTACGAGGAGTACTTCGCGGTCGCCGACCTGCCGGCCGAGTTCTACCTCGAGACGGTGAAGCTGGTGTTCCAGGAGTACGCACTGCCGCTGGGTACGCTGACGTTCCGCGGCCGGCCGGTCAACCCGGCGGCGATCCGGCGCACCGCGCTGCTGACGGTCGAGGGCGAGCGCGACGACATCTGCGCGCCCGGGCAGACGCTGGCCGCGCAGGACCTGTGCACCGGGCTGCGGCCCTACATGCGCACGCACTACGTGCAGGCGGGGGTCGGGCACTACGGCGTGTTCAGCGGGCGGCGCTGGCAGAACCATATCTATCCGATCGTGCGCGACACGATCCACGTGTCGAGGTAATCCGTTCGGGCTGAGCCTGTCGAAGGCCCGAAGCTACAATCCGCCACCCGTTCATTGGGGAGTAGCCGCCCTGCAGCCTTGCAGGGGCTTGCGTCAACACACTTGGCCCACCGGCCATGGCGCAGGCAGCGCAGCGACACTGTCGTTCGCCTGGCAAGACCGATGACCGTGCTGCCTCCGGAAGGGCCGGGGTCGCGGCGCGGTCATTGCGTCCACCGGCCCCGGAGCACCCTCCCCCATGGAAGCCTTCCTGGTCTCGACCGGCGCCGTCGCACTCGGCGAGATCGGCGACAAGACCCAGCTGCTGGCATTGCTGCTGGCCGCCAAGTTCCGCCGTCCCGTTCCCATCATCCTCGGCATCCTGGTGGCGACGCTCGTCAACCATGCGCTGGCAGGCGCCGTCGGCACCGCGGTCGCCGGCTGGCTCGGCCCGCAGCTGCTTCGCTGGGTGATCGGGCTGTCGTTCCTCGCGATGGCCGCGTGGATGCTGATCCCCGACCGGATCGACGAGGACGACGCCGCGCCGCAACGCTTCGGCGTCTTCGGCACCACGGTGGTCGCGTTCTTCGTGGCCGAGATGGGCGACAAGACGCAGATCGCCACCGTGGCGCTGGCCGCGCGCTATGCCGACCTGGCATCGGTCGTGGCCGGCACCACGCTCGGCATGATGCTGGCCAACGTGCCGGCGGTGCTGCTGGGGCACAAGGCCGCGACGAAGCTGCCGGTGCGGCTGGTGCACGGCATCGCGGCGGCGATCTTCGCCGTGCTGGGCGTGCTGACCCTCGCGATGTAGTGCTGGCGATGCAGGGCCGTCAGGCCGCGTCGCCGCGCAGGCTCGCGAACGCCTCGTCCAGCCGGTGCACCTCGCCGGCATGCCGGGCGTCGTAGCCGGGCAGCCGGTAGGCCGCCGCGCGGAACTCGTCGCTGCCCAGGATGGCCATCAGCTGCTGCATCGCCGGCGTGTCGAAGTAGGCGTCGTCGCACAGCAGGAAGTAGCGCTCGGTCTGCAACGAGATGAACTCCAGCTCGAAGCGCGCCGCCGCGGTCTCGACCCCGAAGCCGACGTCGGCCATGCCGCTGGCCACGTAGGCCGCCACCGCCGCGTGCGTGCGCTCCCACGGCGCATGCCCCACCGGCCCCGCCGGGTCGACGCCGGCCTGGCGCAGCAGCAGGTCCAGCAGCAGCCGCGTGCCCGACCCCGGCTCTCGGCTCACGAAGCGCAGCCCCGGCCGGGCCAGGTCCGCGATGCTGCGCACCTCGAGCGGGTTGCCCACCGGCACCATCAGGCCCTGGCGCCGCGTGCTGATGTCGACCAGCACCTGCGACTGCGGCTTCAGCCATGGCCGGTAGTGCGCGACACCCGCGGCCTCGAACTCGCCATGCGGCACGTGCACGCCGGCCACGTCGCACTGGCCGCTCGCCAGCGCCATCACCGCCTCGATCACGGTGCTGTACTTCCACTCCGAGCGCAAACCGTCGGCCGCCAGCTGCTGCTGCAGGATCTCGATCGAGAAGCCATGGCTCGCATGCAGCCGCAACAAGGCCGGTGGGCTGGCCACCGCATCGGCGATCTCGGCCTCGAGCTCGGATGCGATCGATTCGAACAGCGGCGTCACGCGCGCCGCGATGCGGCGGTCGGCCCACACCAGCTTCTCGCCGAGCGGCGCCAATGTCGAATTGCGTCCCGGCGACATGCGCAGCAACGGCGCACCGAACAGCTCGTGTCCCTGCCGCACCATCTGCCACGCATGCCGGTACGACACCCCGCTCGCTTCGCAGGCCTTCGCCAGGCTGCCGTGCTGCTGCACCTGGCTCAGCAGGTCGATCAGGCGCGGCATCAGCGTGCCGCCGCCCTCTCGCGTCAGCGACCACTGCGGTTTGATGGTGACTTTGTTCACGAATTACGGCCCTCTGCCTTGAAAGCCCATGACTGCGTTTGCTTGTTGGCGGGCCTATGTCGACGGCATCATATTGCCGGCACGCGAGCCCCTACATACAGTCCGGGGCTTGCGTGCGAAGCAGCATCAAGTCCGGCGCCCATCGGCCGATCTTGAATATCGACACACACACACAATCCCGGGAGCAAGAATGTCTTCAACACTGGCGGGTTCGGAAGGATCCGCGCAAGCAAACGTCGTTGGTTTGCTGGACAAGGAACGCACCATCGCGGGCCCTGGCTTCAACCGTTGGCTGGTCCCACCGGCCGCCCTGGCCATCCACCTGTGCATCGGGATGGCCTATGGCTTCTCGGTCTTCTGGCTGCCCTTGTCGAAGGCGCTGGGCATCAAGGACGCCATCAAGTGCGGCCCTGAAGTCGGCTTCTTCGCCGAGCTCTTCACCACCACCTGCGACTGGAAGATCTCCACGCTCGGGTGGATGTACACCTTGTTCTTCGTGTTCCTGGGCTGCTCGGCCGCGCTGTGGGGCGGCTGGCTCGAACGCGCCGGCCCGCGCAAGGCCGGTGTCGTCAGCGCCTTGTGCTGGTGCGGCGGCATGCTGCTGTCGGCGCTGGGCATCCACCTGCACCAGTTCTGGCTGATGATCCTCGGCTCCGGCATCATCGGCGGCATCGGGCTCGGCCTCGGCTACATCTCGCCGGTGTCGACGCTGATCAAGTGGTTCCCCGACCGCCGCGGCATGGCCACCGGCATGGCCATCATGGGCTTCGGCGGCGGCGCGATGATCGGTTCGCCCCTGGCCGCCGAGCTGATGAAGAACTTCGCCTCGCCGACCGACGTCGGCGTGATGCAGACCTTCATCGTGATGGCCCTCGTGTACTTCGTGTTCATGCTGGGCGGCGCCTTCGGCTACCGCGTGCCGCCCACCGGCTGGAAGCCCGCGGGCTGGACGCCGCCGGTCGCGCAGACCGCCAACGCGATGATCACGCAGCGCCACGTGCACGTGAAGAAGGTGTGGGGCATCCCGCAGTTCTGGCTCGTCTGGCTGGTGCTGTGCATGAACGTCAGCGCCGGCATCGGCGTGATCGGCATTGCCAGCCCGATGCTGCAGGAAGTCTTCGGCGGCAGCCTGATCGGCGTGGCCAAGAAATTCGGCGAGCTCGACAAGGCGCAGCTGGCGGCCATCGCCGGCGTCGCGGCCGGCTTCACCGCGCTGCTGAGCCTGTTCAACATCGGCGGCCGCTTCGTGTGGGCCAGCTTCTCCGACAAGCTCGGCCGGCGCATGACCTACGTGGTCTTCTTCGTGCTCGGCGGCATCCTGTACGCCAGCCTGCCCGGCAGCGCCGCGGCCGGCAGCAAGCTGCTGTTCGTCGGTGCGGTCTGCATCATCCTGAGCATGTACGGTGGTGGTTTCGCGACGGTGCCGGCCTACCTGGCCGACCTGTTCGGCACGCAGATGGTGGGCGCCATCCACGGCCGGCTGCTGACGGCGTGGGCCACGGCCGGCATCCTCGGCCCGGTGGTCGTCAACTACATGCGCGACTACCAGCTCAGCCTGGGCATTCCGCGCGAGCAGGTCTACAACCAGACGATGTACATCCTGGTCGGCATGCTGGTGATTGGCCTGATCGCCAACCTGTCGATCCGCCCGATCGCCGACAAGCACTTCATGAGCGATGACGAGCTGGCCGCGGAAAAGCGCCTGGCGCACGAGCGCTCGGTCTCGTCCGACGTGGGCAGCGGCTCCGGTGCCGGCGGCACCACGCCGACCTTCGTGGTCGCGCTGGCCTGGGCTGCGGTGGGCATTCCGCTTGCATGGGGCGTCTACAAGACGCTGATCAACGTCGGCAAGTTCTTCGCCTAAAGAAAGAGGTTCCAGGGAGATGGCGTACCAGAAGATCGAGTTCTACAAGGGACCGGCGGGAGGATGGGGGGCACTGAAAAGTGTCGCCAAGCAGTTGATGCAGCACGGCATCGCCGTCAAGGGCACGATGACCATGCTGTCGGCCAACCAGCCGGACGGTTTCGACTGTCCGGGCTGCGCCTGGCCCGACCGCGACCACACCTCGACCTTCGAGTTCTGCGAGAACGGCGTGAAGGCCGTGGCCGCCGAGGCCACGTCCCGGCGTGCGACACCCGAGGTGCTGGGTGCGCACACCGTCAGCTGGTTCGCCGAGCAGTCCGACTTCTTCCTGGAAGACCTGGGCCGCATCACGCACCCGATGGTGTATGACGCGGCCACCGACCGCTACAAGGAAATCGCCTGGGACCAGGCGTTCGAACTGGTCGCGCGCGAGCTGCGCGCGCTGCCCGACCCCGACCAGGCGATCTTCTACACCTCCGGCCGCACCAGCAACGAGGCGGCCTTCCTCTACCAGCTGTTCGTGCGCGAGTACGGCACGAACAACTTCCCCGACTGCTCCAACATGTGCCACGAGTCCAGCGGCTCGGGGCTGAAGCCGACCATCGGCGTGGGCAAGGGGACGGTGACGCTCGACGACTTCGAGCGTGCCGATGCCATCTTCATCTTCGGCCAGAACCCCGGCACCAACCACCCGCGCATGCTCGGCGAGCTGCGCGAGGCGTCGAAGCGCGGCGCGAAGATCGTCAGCTTCAACCCGCTGCGCGAACGCGGCCTGGAGCGCTTCGCCGACCCGCAGAGCAAGATCGAGATGGCCACGTTCGGCTCGACGCCGATCAGCAGCCACTACTTCCAGGTGCGCCTCGGCGGCGACCTGGCGGCCATCAAGGGCATGTGCAAGCACGTGTTCGAACTCGACGACCAGGCCCGGCGCGACGGCAAGCCGCGCGTGCTCGACACCGCCTTCATCGCCGAACACACGCTGGACTTCGACGCGTTCGAGGCCGACGTGCGCGCCGAGGACTGGGAGACGATCGAGGCCGAAAGCGGCCTGGGCGAAGCGCAGATCCGCCAGGCCGCCGAGCTGTATGCCGGCGCCGGCAGCGTGATCGCCTGCTGGGGCATGGGCATCACCCAGCACCACCACTCGGTGGCGACCGTGCAGATGATCACCAACCTGCTGCTGATGCGCGGCAACCTGGGCCGCCCCGGCGCCGGCGCCTGCCCGGTGCGCGGCCACAGCAACGTGCAGGGCGACCGCACGATGGGCATCTACGAGAAGCCGGCCCCGGCCTTCCTCGACCGCCTCGGCGACGTGTTCGGCTTCGAGCCGCCGCGCAACGACGGCCACGACGTCGTTGCCGCGATCGAGGCCATGCTCGATGGCCGCGGCAAGGTGTTCTTCGCGATGGGCGGCAACTTCGCCGCCGCGACGCCCGACACCCACGCCACCTGGAAAGCGCTGCGCCAGTGCGAGCTGACGGTGCACGTGGCCACCAAGTTCAACCGCAGCCACGTGATCCACGGCAGGAAGGCACTGCTGCTGCCCTGCCTGGGCCGCACCGAGATCGACGTGCAGGCCGCCGGCCCGCAGGGCGTGACGGTGGAAGACTCGATGAGCATGGTGCACCTGTCGACCGGCATGAATGCGCCGGCCTCGCCGCAGCTGCTGTCCGAGCCGGCGATCGTCGCGCGCCTGGCCGCGGCCACACTGCCGGCCAGCAAGACGCCGTGGCTGTGGCTGGTCGAGGACTACAGCCGCATCCGCGACAAGATCGAGGCGGTGTTCGACGACTTCCGCGGCTTCAACGAGAAGATCCGCAAGCCGGGCGGCTTCCGGCTGCGCAACACCGCGTCGGAGCGGGTCTGGAACACGCCGTCGCTGAAGGCGCATTTCAGCACCCATGCGGTGCCGCGCGACACGCCGGTGCACCGCGCCCGCAAGCAGACCGATGCCATCGTGCTGACGCTGGCCACGGTGCGTTCGCACGACCAGTACAACACCACGATCTACGGCATGGACGACCGCTACCGCGGCGTCTGGGGCCACCGCCGCGTGGTCTTCATCCACCGCGACGACCTGAAGGCCATCGGCATGAAGGCCGGCGAGTGGGTCGACATCACCAGCCTCTACCGCGACGACGGCGGCCAGGACGAGCGCCGCACGGCCGAGAAATTCCTGCTGGTCGAGTACGACATCCCGCGCGGCTGCATCGCGAGCTACTACCCCGAGACCAACCCGCTGGTGCCGCTGCAGAGCATTGCCACCGGCTCGCGCACGCCGACCTCGAAGTCGATCCCCGTGGTGCTGACGCTGCGCCCGCAGGACGCGCCGGTGGCGCATGCGCGCGACGTGGCCCGTCCCGAGAATGTCCCTGCCTGAGCCCCTGCCGGAGCCCCCGCCGCTCGAAGACTGCGCGCTGCACGAACTGCTGTCGCTGGACACCGAGGGCCGCGGCGTCTCGCTGGCGCGCCTGGCCAAGCGGCTGGGCGTGCGGGTCAGCGTGCTGATCCGGCTCTACACGCTGATGAGCGACGCGCTGGTCGGCGGCCGCTGCGGCCCGGGCTGGGTGCGCCTGAAAGTCGACGAAGGCGGACAATGGCGGGCCTTCGCGACCGAACAAGGACGGCTCCTGTCATGAGCGCATCGCACGAACAACCCGACGACAGCCTGCCGCCGACCGAGGCGGTGTCGGTGCGCCGCCACCGCGGCGCCGAGGTGACCGAGCGGCGCGACGTGGTCGCCGTCGAGGCGCCGGTGGCGCTGGTCTTCAACGGCCTGTCGCATGCGGTGATGATGGCCACGCCGACCGACCTGGAAGCACTCGGCCTCGGCTTCGCGCTGTCCGAAGGGCTGATCACCGGCCGCGACGAATGCCGCGACATCGAGGTGCAGGCGCATGCCCGCGGCTGCGAGGTGCACTTGCAGGTGTCGTCGCGCGCCTTCGCCGCGCTGAAGGAACGCAAGCGGTCGCTCGAGGGCCGTACCGGCTGCGGGCTGTGCGGCATCGACAGCCTGGCCCAGCTCGACCTGCACCCCACCGAACGCATCCAGGGCCGCCCGCCGGTGCCCGCGGACATCGTGCTGCGCGCCTTCGCCGCGCTGCCCGCGCGCCAGGCGCTGAACGCCGAGACCGGCGCCTGCCATGCGGCCGGCTGGGCCGCGCCCGACGGCACGCTGCTCGACGTGACCGAGGACGTCGGCCGCCACAACGCGCTCGACAAGCTGCTGGGCCGGCGCGTGCTGGCCGGCCGGCTGGACGAGCCGGGCTTCGTGATCATGTCCAGCCGCGCCAGCTACGAGCTGGTGCGCAAGTGCGCGCGGCTGGGCATCGGCACGCTGGCCGCGATCTCGGCGCCGACCTCGCTCGCGATCGACATCGCGCGCCAGTCGGGCCTGCAGCTGTACGGCTTCTGCCGCGGCGAGCAGGCGGTGGACTACAGCGCCTAGGGGGCTGGCTTTCCGCGAACTTGGGGATGTCTTTGCGGCGAGTCGCGGGCACGCTGTGCGGGGTGTCTCACGAGGACCTCCCATGGCCCCCCAGGGCGTCGACCTGAGCAAGACCCTCACGCTGGCGGCGACCACCGCCGCCGAACGCGCCATGCTGGCCCAGTTGCAGGGCAACCTGTTGAAGGGGCATGGCCGGCCGCATGCGGCGCACCTGCTGCTGCGCTTCACGCAGGCCGGGCCGGCGCGGCGCTTCCTGCGTTCGCTGCGGCGCCACCTGAGCCATGCCGACGAGCAGTTGGCCGATGCCGACCGCGTGCGGCTGGCGCGTGCCGCGGGCATGGCCTTGCAGACGCCGCCCTTCGTGGGCTGCCTGCTCACCCACGCCGGCTACCGTGCGCTGGACATCGCGCACGCGCGGTGCCCGTCCGACCCGGCCTTCGTCGAAGGCCTGAAGGACCGCCAGCCGATGCTGCGCGACCCCGATCCTGCCGGCTGGGACACCGCGTACCGCGGCGCGCTGCATGCGCTGGTGCAGGTCGGCGGCGACGCGGCGCAGGTGGACGCGACGCTGGCCGCGCTGGCAGCCGACCTGCCCGACGGCGTCGAGCGGCTCGGCACCGAGCGCGGCCGCTGCTGGCGCAACCGCGACGGCGCCGGCATCGAGCATTTCGGCTTCGTCTGCGGGCGCAGCCAGCCGCTGATGATCGAGGAGGACGTGGCCCGCGATGCCGCGCGCGGCGGCGGCAGCGGCCACTGGTCGCCGCGCTTTGCGCTGTCGCAGGTGCTGGTGCGCGATCCGGCGGTGGACGACCCGGTCGCGCACGGCAGCTACGTCGTGTACCGCAAGCTGGAGCAGAACGTGGCCGCGTTCCAGCACGCCGAGGCGGCGCTGGCGCGCGGCTTGAAGAAGCTCGGCCATGCGGCCGACGCGGCGCTGGCCGGCGCGATGCTGGTGGGCCGTTTCGCCGACGGCACGCCGCTGGCGCTGCAGGGCCATGACGGCCTGCGCGCACCGGTGCCGAACGACTTCGACTACGCCGGCGATCCGCAGGGCCTGAAATGCCCCCTGCATGCCCACGTGCGCAAGACCAACCCGCGCGGCGACACCGCGCGCGAGTTCGGCTTGCCGGCGCAGGCCGAGCGGGCGCGGCTGATGGCGCGGCGCAGCATGCCGTATGGCGAGCGCCGGCAGGATGCGCAGATGCGCTTCAGCGATGCGCCGTCGCAGGGCGTGGGGCTGCTGTTCATGGCCTGCCAGGCGAGCATCGTCGAGCAGTTCGAGTTCTCGCAGGCGAACTGGGCCAACGACGAGGGTTTCGTGCTGGGCCACACCGGCATCGACCCGCTGGCCGGCCAGGGCGGCGCGGTGAAGCACAGCCACCACGCGGGCTGGGGCGATGCGCAGGCGCCGACGCTGCAGCAGCGCATGGCGGGCTTCGTGACGCTGAAGGGCGGCGCGTATTTCTTCGCGCCGTCGCTCGCCTTCTTCGCCGCCTTGTAGCCCGGGTGCCAATCCGGGATTCCAGTGTCACGATTCCCGGATGGGCATCCGGGCTACGAAGCGCAACTGCGAAATCCCGTGAACCGCCTGTCGCAGCCCGGCAGCTCGTAGTCGCGATAGCACGCATGCCGCATCCGCTCGCGCGTCGCGAACGATGCGCCGCGCAGCACGCGGTGGCGCTCGTCGAAGCCCGGCAGCGAGTGCCGGCGATCAGGCCCCGGCACGAAGTGGTCGTAGGGCCGGAAGCGCCCTGCCGTCCACTCCCACACCTGCCCCCATCGAAAACCGCGCGACGCCCCAGTGCGCGCCGCGTGCTCCCATTCCAGCTCGGTGGGCAGCCGCCGGCCGGCCCAGCGGCACCAGGCATCGGCCTCGTACCAGCTCAGGTGCAGGGCGGCCTGCGACAAGGGCACGCGCGTGAGGCGCCCGAAGCGCTGCTGCAGCACGCCCTGGCGCATCTGGTCGACGTGGCGCGGGCTGCGCCGGCCGCCGGCCTGCACCCAGGCCCAGCCGTCGACGCTCCACCAGCGCGGCTCGTCGTAGCCGCCGTCCTCGACGAACTCGGTGTACTGCGCCCAGCTGACGGCCTGCGCGTCGATCTCGAACTCGGGCAGCGCCTCGTCGTGCGCCGGGCGCTCGTTGTCGTAGGCGAAGCCGGCGCCCTCGCTGCCCATGCGCCAGCGCGTGGCCGGGAACAGCAGTGCCGGGCGCGCCGGCAGGCTGGACGGCGCATCCCACAGCCCGGTGTCGAAGCCGAGCTGCTGCGACAGCACGGCCAGGCCTTCGGCGTGCGCGTCTTCGTGGAACAGCGCGAGGCGGAAGAAGTACAGGGCCGCGTCGGTGTCGGGCGCGTGCTCGAGCAGCTCGAGCGTCGTCTCCAGCGTCTCGGCCAGGTAGTGGCGCACGGCCTGCGCATCCGGCAGCGCCATCGCCCAGCGCGTGGCCGGCGGCACCAGCGAGCCGTCGAACCAGCCGTCGGCGCCGGGTTCGATCGACGCCAGGCGCGGCGCGCTCGGGTCGCACTGCTCGCCGCGGTGGCGCTGCACGTTGCGGCCGACCCAGTATTCCTGGTACCAGCCGAGGTGGCCCAGCGTCCACAGCGGCGGGTCATCCTCGGCCTGCAGGCTGTCCGGCAGCACGCGCTTCGCTTGCTCGAAGGCCTGCAGCCAGCGCAGCGAATGGTTGCGTGCGTCCATCAGCGCGAGCGACAGCAGCTCGCGGCCGGCACGCCGCATCTGGGCGGCGTCGATGGGAGGGGCGCGGAAATCCAGCATAGTGGGGGAAGCTCGGTGGCGCAGGATAGCGCGAGCGGCGATACTGTGGATACGTACAGCCAACCATGCGCCAACGCCTCATTGCCCACCTCGACATGGACGCCTTCTACGCGTCCGTCGAACTGCTGCGCTACCCCGACCTGCGCGGCAAGCCGGTCGTGATCGGTGGCGGGCGCGACAGCCGGCCGCAGCTGCTGCCCGACGGCACGCGCCGCTATGCCGCGCTGCGCGACTACACCGGGCGCGGCGTGATCACCACCTCCACCTACGAAGCGCGGGCGCTGGGGGTGTTCTCGGCGATGGGCATGATGAAGGCCGCCGTGCTGGCGCCCGACGCGATCCTGCTGCCGGTCGACTTCGACGAATACCGCCGCTACTCGCGCCTGTTCAAGGCGGCGGTGCGCGAGATCGCCCCGCTGGTCGAGGACCGCGGCGTCGACGAGATCTACGTCGACCTGACCGACGTGCCCGGCGCGCAGCACGACGCCGGCGCCACGGTCGGCCAGGCCCTGAAGGACGCGGTGTTCGAGGCCACCGGGCTCACCTGCTCGGTCGGCATCACGCCGAACAAGCTGCTGTCCAAGATCTGCTCCGAGCTCGACAAGCCGAACGGCCTGACGCTGCTGTCGCAGGGCGAGATCCCGGCACGCATCTGGCCGCTGGCGGCCAAGAAGATCAACGGCATCGGCCCGAAGGCGAGCGAGAAGCTGGCCGGCTTCGGCATCCACACCATCGGCGAGCTGGCGGCGGCCGACCCGGGCTGGCTGGTCGACAACTTCGGCAAGAGCTACGGCGCCTGGCTGCACGCGGCGGCGCACGGCCGCGACGAGCGGCCGGTGGTCACCTTCAGCGAGCCCAAGTCGATCAGCCGCGAGACCACCTTCGACCGCGACCTGCATGCGGTGCGCGACCGCCCCATCCTGTCGGAGATCTTCACCGAGCTGTGCGTCGAACTGGCCGGCGACCTGGTGCGCAAGGGCTATGCTGGCAAGACCATCGGCATCAAGCTGCGCTTCGACGATTTCAAGATCGTCACGCGCGACCTGACCCTGCCGGCCCACACGATGGACGCACGCACGATCCGCCGCGCCGCCGGCGAGTGCCTGAAGCGCGTCGACCTGTCGCGCCGGCTGCGCCTGCTGGGCGTGCGGGCCGGCAACCTGGCGACGCTGAGCGAGCTGGTCGCGCCGCAGGCGGCCGAGGCCCCGCCGGCCGTGCACGAGCCGGTGCTGCAGTACGCGCCGATGCCGCTGTTCGACCAGCTGGACGCCGCGCCGCCAGCCGATTGACGCCACGGCAGGGCCTTGATTGCCAACTCTGCACGTTCATCGGACCATTCGCACGGGTTCGATCGTCAGACTGCATCCGTGCACCCAGCCGGTCCGTAGATGCCGGCAAGCCAACAAACAAGGAGACCTCCCCATGCCCCTGCACCGGCTGGCGCTGGCCTGCGCCCTTCCGCTCGCGGTCGCCGCCTGGCCGGCCGCTGCCCAGAGCAGCACGCACGGCGGCAAGCTGCTGCTGACAGGAGGCGTCAGCAGCATCGACGGCGCGGCCGGCGGCGGCCTGACGCCCTGGGCGCTGACCGGCGGCTACGGCACCGCCGGCGAGTTCGGCGGTTCGGCCTTCGCCACCCGCGTGAAGACCCGGGACTACGGCCTGAACGACTACGGCGCCGCGATCGCGTGGGGCGACCGCATCGAGCTGTCGCTGGCCCACCAGGATTTCGACACCGGCCCGGTCGGCGGCGCGCTGGCCGGCGCGCTGGGCAACCCGGCCTTCAACGACCTGCGCCTGAAGCAGGACATCGTCGGCCTGAAGCTGCGGGTGGCCGGCGACGCGGTGCTCGACAGCGACACCTGGATGCCGCAGCTGGCCGTCGGCCTGCAGTACAAGAAGGCGCACAGCGGCCCGCTGGCCGACGTGCTGGCGGCCTTCGGCGCGAAGGACAGCGGCACCGACGTCTACGTCAGCGCGACCAAGCTGTTCCTGGCCCAGGGCATCCTGGTCAACGCGACGCTGCGCGCCACCAAGGCGAACCAGAACGGCCTGCTCGGCTTCGGCGCCACCGGCCACGACGGCTACCGGCTGCAGCCGGAGTTCTCGCTGGCGTACCTGTTCAGCAGGACCGTCGCCGCCGGCATCGAATACCGGTCCAAGCCCGACAACCTGCGCGACAACACCGCGCTCGGTGCCGGCGCGCTGGACGAGGACGACTGGGCCGACCTGTTCGTCGCCTGGGCGCCGTGCAAGAACTTCTCGCTCACTGCGGCATATGTCGACCTCGGCAAGATCGTGCCCGGCGTCGTCACGCGGCGCCAGACCGGCGCGTACCTGTCGGCGCAGATCGCCTTCTGATGCGGCTTCGGAGACTTCCCATGACACGCACCCTCTCCTGCCTGGCCCGCACGCTGCTGCTGGGCGCAGCACTCGCCGCCGGCGGCGCCCATGCGCAGGCCAGTGACGACGCGCTGTACCAGCAGCTCGGCGCCCAGCCCGGCCTCGTCAAGCTGATGGACGACTTCATGCTGCGGCTGCTCGCCGACCCGCGCATGAACCCGTTCTTCAAGGACGTCGACCAGGCGCACGTCAAGGCGCAGCTGGTCGCGCAGTTCTGCCAGGTCTCGGGCGGCCCGTGCCGGCTGAAGGGCCCGGACATGAAGACCGCACACGCCGGCATGGACATCAACAAGAACAACTTCAACGCGCTGGTCGAAGTGCTGCAGCAGAGCATGGACGCGCAAGGCATTCCGTTCACGGTGCAGAACCGCCTGCTCGCCAAGCTGGCCCCGATGCACCGCGACATCGTCAACACCCCCTGATCCATCACCCGCCCACCACCATGAACTCATTCCTTCCGCGTGCCCTGGCCGTTGCCGCCACCTCCCTCTTCGCCTGGGCCGCCCACGCCGGCAGCGTGCAGGTCGTCGTCACCGATGCCGACGGCAAGCCGGTCATCGACACCGTCGTGCTGATCGAGCCGGCCATCAAGCCGCTGCTGAAGCCGGCGGCCGCACCGGTGGTGATCGCGCAGGAAAACCTGCGCTTCGTGCCCTTCCTGACCGTGGTGCCGGCCGGCAGCACGCTGCGCTTCCTGAACCGCGACGGCTACGACCACCATGTGCGCTCGGTGCCGAGCGGACCGCTGGGCAGCATGCCGGCGGTGAAGAACTTCGAGCTGCGGCTGGATGCGGTGGAATCGGCGGCACCGGCGCCGGCCAGCCGCAACAGCGAGTACGACGACTACAAGCCGGCCGCGCCGCGCAGCAAGAAGAGCGGCAGCTCGACGGCCGACGTCAAGGTCGAGGCGGCCGGGCCGATCGGCCTGGGCTGCCACCTGCATTCGTCGATGCGCGGGCAGGTCTACGTGGCCGACACGCCGTGGTTCGCGAAGACCGACGAGAACGGCGTCGCGCGCATCGACGGCGTGCCGGACGGCGCGGCCCAGCTGGTGCTGTGGCACCCCGACCAGTTGCAAGACCAGCCGGCGCAGACGGTGCAGGTGACGGCCGAGGCCTTGAAGGCGACGGGCAAGCTGAACTTCGTGCCGCGCAAGCGCCGCGGCGCCTGAGCCGAAGACGCTGCGGCCTATCATCGGGCGGATGAGTTCGCCCGCTGTCCGCTACCCGTCGATCGACGGCCTGCGCGCCTTCGAATGCGCCGCCCGCCTGGGCAGCTTCGAGCGCGCAGCCGATGAACTGCACGTGACGGCGAGCGCGATCGGCAAGCGGATCGCGACGCTGGAAGACCTGCTGGGCACGCCGCTGCTGACGCGCTCGGCGCGTGTGCTGGGGCTGACGCCGGCCGGCAAGGAGTACCTGGCCCAGGTGTCGACCGCACTCGGGCTGCTGGCCGCGGTGCCGCTGCACCAGCGGGCCGCGCAGCAGGTGCAGCGGCTGCGCATCACCGCACCGCCCACCTTTGCACGCCAGGTGATGGTGCCGCAGCTGCAGCAGTTCACCGAGGCGCACCCGCAGGTCGAGCTGGAGGTCGTGCTGTCGATCCCGTTCCTCGACGTCGCGGGCAGCGAGGCCGACATCGAGGTGCGCCACCTCGACGACGCCGCGGCCGACGGCCCGCCGCTGATGCACGACGTCGTGATGGCGATGGCCGCGCCGGCGCTGATCGCGCGGCTGCCACCGCTGCGCACGCCGGCCGACCTGGCCGACGCGCCCTTGCTGCGCACGCCGATCGAGCCGTGGACGCCGTGGTTCCGCGCCGCCGGGCTGGACTGGGGTGAGCCGACGCAAGGCACCAGGCTGGTCGACCTGGGCCTCACGCTGGAGGCGGCCGTCAGCGGCCAGGGCGTCGTGCTGGCGCGACCCAGCCTGGCCCGGCCGTGGCTCGCGAGCGGTGCGCTGCGGCCGCTGTTCGCGTTGGCCACGACACCGGCGCGGCAGTACCGGCTGCTGCCGCATGCGTCCGAAGGCGCCGCCCCGGCCTTTGCGCAGTGGCTGGGCGCCACCTGCGAAGGGATCGCGAGCGCCGCGCTCGTCGAAGCGCGGGCGCAGCTTTCGGGTCGGTCCTGAAATTCTTTCCGGATGGGGTCGCAGACTCCCGGCTAGCATCGGCGACGGCCAGAGAACAACACCGGAGACCCCATGCCCGTGATCACCTGCATCGAAGACCTGCGCGTCCTCGCGAAGCGCCGCGTTCCGCGCATGTTCTACGACTACGCCGACTCGGGCTCGTACACCGAGGGCACCTACCGCGCCAACGAGAGCGACTTCCGCAAGATCAAGCTGCGCCAGCGCGTCGCGGTGAACATGGAAGGCCGCTCGCTGCGCACGCAGATGATCGGCGTCGACGTCGCGATGCCGGTGGCGCTGGCGCCGATCGGCATGTGCGGCATGCAGCATGCGGACGGCGAGATCCTCGCGGCGCGTGCGGCCGAGAAGTTCGGCGTGCCGTTCACGCTGTCGACGATGAGCATCAGCTCGATCGAGGACGTGGCCGCGAACACCCAGGCGCCGTTCTGGTTCCAGCTCTACGTGATGAAGGACCGGGATTTCGTCGAGCGGCTGATCGACCGGGCCAAGGCCGCGAAGTGCGGTGCGCTGGTGCTGACGCTGGACCTGCAGATCCTCGGCCAGCGGCACAAGGACCTGAAGAACGGGCTGTCGGCGCCGCCGAAGCCGACGATCGCGAACCTGGTCAACCTGGCGACCAAGCCGCGGTGGTGCACGGCGATGCTGGGCACGAAGCGCCGTACCTTCGGCAACATCGTCGGGCACGTGAAGGGCGTGGGCGACATGTCGTCGCTGGGTTCGTGGACAGCCGACCAGTTCGACCCGAAGCTGAGCTGGGCGGACGTCGAGTGGATCAAGAAGCGCTGGGGCGGCAAGCTGATCCTGAAGGGCATCATGGACGCGGAAGACGCCCGGCTCGCGGCCGACAGCGGCGCCGATGCGCTGATCGTGTCGAACCACGGCGGGCGGCAGCTGGACGGTGCACCGTCGTCGATCGAGGCGCTGCCGGCGATGGTCGAGGCGGCCGGTTCGCGCATCGAGGTGTGGCTGGACGGCGGCATCCGCTCGGGCCAGGACGTGCTGAAGGCCATCGCGCTGGGTGCCAAGGGCACGATGATCGGGCGCTCGTTCATCTACGGGCTGGGAGCGATGGGCGAGGCCGGCGTCACGAAGGCGCTGCAGATCATCGCGAAGGAGCTCGACACGACGATGGCCTTCTGCGGCCGTACCGACATCCGGCAGGTGGACCGAACGATCCTCTTGTAGCCCGGATGCCAATCCGGATTCGTCGGCCCATCCCGGATTGGCATCCGGGCTGCGAAACTGCCCGCGTCAGGCAGACGCTCCCGGCACCGCGGCAAGGAACTGCTGCAACGCCCCCAATGCATGCCGCACCTTCGCCGGCTGGTTGTCACGCTGCGGCGTCACGGCCCACACCGGAATCCCCGGCACCTGCCAATCGGGCATCAGTTGCAGCAGCCGGCCCGAGCGCAAGTCGTCGTCCACGTCCGCCCGCGTCAGCAGCGCCAGTCCCAGTCCGGCCAGGCACATCTGCTGCAGGCTCAGCTGGTTGTTGCTGGTGATGCGCGCCTCCAGCCGCAGCGATTCATGCTCATGCTCTCCACGCCGCATCTCGAACGACAGCGCCGTGCCGTCGCGCGACAGCACGATCCATTGGTGCGCGAGCAAGTCTTTCGGCGTCTGCGGCGTACCGTGGCGGTGCAAGTAGGCCGGCGCCGCACACAGGATCCACGCGAAGCTGCACAGCCGCCGCGCAACATGCGTCGAATCGGGCATGCGCCCGGCGCGCAAGGCCAGGTCGATGCGTGCATCGATCAGGTCGATCAGCGCATCGTCCACCAGCAGGCGCAGCGTCAGCGCAGGATGGTCGGCCAGCAGCGGCGCCAAGGCCGGCGCCACGTAGCGTGCAAACCCCACCGGTGCCGACAGGCGCAGCTCCCCCATCGGCGCGTCATGCGCCAGCGTCAGCTGGCGCCGCGCCTGCTCCGCCGCGTCCACCATCGCCTGGCAGTGCTCGGCAAAGCGCGCACCGGCGTCGGTCAGCGTCAGCTTGCGCGTCGAACGGTGCAGCAGCGTCACCCCGCTGCCCTGCTCGAGCACCCGCATCTGCTGGCTGACGGCCGAGGTGCTCATGCCCTGGGCGCGCGCCGCGCCGCTCATCGAGCCGTGGCGCACCACCTCGGCAAACAAGGCCATCCGGCGCAAATCATCCATCGTGAAGCCCAGCTAAAGAATGTTGTTCGAAACCAGCGACTGGCGCATCCATTGTGAAGCCTGCACCATCACCGCATTCACAACCCCCAAGGATTTGCCATGAAAGTCGCCCTGATCGGTGCCACCGGCTTCGTCGGTTCCGAGGTCTTGAAAGAGCTGCTGTCGCGCGGCCACCAGGTGACGGCGCTGGCCCGCACGCCGGCCAAGCTGGCCGCCCAGCCCGGCCTGACCGTCGTGCAGGCCGATGCGCTGGATGCCGCCCAGGTGACCCGCGCCGTCGAAGGCCATGACGCGGTCGTCGACGCCTACAACCCGGGCTGGAGCGAGCCGCGCATCTACGACGTGTTCCTGCAGGGCACCCGCGCCATCCTCGACGGCGTCAAGCGTTCCGGCGTGAAGCGCGTGCTGGTGGTCGGCGGTGCCGGCAGCCTGTTCGTGGCCCCCGGCGTGCAGGGCGTCGACACGCCGCACTTCCCGGCCGAGTACAAGCAGGGTGCGCTGGCCGCACGCGACGCGCTGAACCAGATCCGCCTGGAGACCACGCTGGACTGGACCTTCGTGTCGCCCGCCGCGCTGCTGGCCCCCGGTCCGCGCACCGGCAAGTTCCGCCTCGGTGCCGATGACCTGCTGATGGACGGCGACAAGCCCGCCGGCATCTCGGTGGCCGACCTCGCCGTTGCCATCGTCGACGAGATCGAGACGCCGAAGCACATCCGCCAGCGCTTCACCGCGGCCTACTGACCCGCCAGCGGCCTCACTGGCCCGCTTCTCGCTTGGTCGATCGCGCGCGTCCCGCGCGATCGACCGGGGAGACGTCCATGAAGCTGCTGTCCCTTCTTGTCGTGCCGGCCCTGCTGCTGCCGCTGGCGGCCCGGGCCGAGTTCATCCGGCTCGATTTCACCGGCACAGTCACCACCTCGGTCGGCGACGTGGCGCCGCTGGGCAGCACCGTCCGCGGCAGCTGGGTCTTCGACACCGACCCTGCGCTGTACAGCAACATCTACACCGACCCGGTAGAAGGTGCCCACTACACCGGATACCTGATCAGCGGCTACGACTACGGCTTCAGCCAGCCGGGCTGGACCGCGCCGATGCACTTCTCGGTGTTCGACGTGTACGACAACGGATCGCAACGGTATCCGGCGCTGTACCCGGCCGACGCGGTGGTCTTCAACGCCTCGCGGCCGAATGCCGACACGCTGCTGACCCTGCTCGGCCCGGACACCTCGTTCGCCGGCACCGCCATCCCGACGGCCGACTGGCTGCGCGGCGGCTGGGGCAGCGGCACGTTCTCGGTCGCCGCGCCCGAACTCGGCAACCTGATGGTCGCCAACGTCACCGGCATCACGGTCAGCGCGGTGCCCGAACCGGCGACCGCGCTGCTGATGCTGGGCGGCCTGGGCGCGCTGGCGGCGGCGATCCGCCGTTCGTCGGGCGGCAGGCGACAGCCGCGCGCAGACTGACTAAAGTCGAACAACTCGTCCGGAGGAGGATGCGGGCATGACGCTCGACCAGTTGCACGCCGTCAAGCAGTGGCACGTCAGCCACCGCCCGCTGCGCCCGGTCGAATACCACGTGTGGGATGCCGTGCTGACGCTGTGGGTGATCGGCTGGATGGGCCTGCCGGCGTCGCTGATCCTGCGCCTGCCGCTGGCGATCGGCGCCTGCGTGCTGCTGTTCTTCGTGCCGGGCGGCTATGTCGCGCTGCGGCGCTGGCTGCACCGCCACGCGCGGCTGCGCTGCGACTGGCTGACATCACTGGCGTAGCCCGGATGCCAATCCGGGATTCGTGACCTAGTCCCCGCCGCCTTCCACCGGCAATGACTCGGCGCGCCAGCGCAGCATGCCGCCCGCCAGGTTGGCCAGTTGCGTGAAGCCGCTCTTCTGCAGCAAGGCCACCGCCTGCGCCGAGCGCACGCCGGAACGGCAGATCGCGACCACCGGCCGGTCGCGGTCGATCTCGCCGCTGCGCGCGGCCAGCGCCGACAAGGGCAGCAGCCGCGCCCCCGCCAAGTGGCCCAGCACATCGTCGAACTCCTGCGGCTCGCGCACGTCCAGCAGTTGCAGCGTGGCCGACGGCAGCCGTTCGGCCAGCGCGGCGGGCTGGATCTCCCACAACCCGCCGAAGGTGAAATCCAACGGCGCCCAGCCCGGCTCCTCGGGCTGCGCGGCCGATCCCTCGGGCTCTCCGCAGCGCAGGTTGGCCGGCACCGCCACCGCCATCAGCTTCGGGTGCGGCAGGCCCAGGTGGTTCATGTGGCCTTCGAAATCCGCCACGTCGACGTCGCCCCCCAGGCGCGGGTTGAAGCGCTTCTCCTCCGCGACGCTGGTCACCGTCAGCCCGCGGTAGTCGTGCGCCGGGTACAGCAGGCACTCGGGCGGCAGTGTCAGGATCTGCTGCTGTACCGAATCGAACAGCCGCCGCGCGCTGCCCTGCTGGAAATCGGTGCGGCCGCAGCCGCGGATCAGCAGGCTGTCGCCGGTGAAGGCCATGCGCCGGTCGTCGAGCACGTAGGTCAGGCAGCCGCTGGTGTGGCCCGGCGTCGCGCGGACCTCGAGGTGGCGCGCGCCGAAGGCCACGCGGTCGCCGTGCGCCAGCAGCCGGTCGGCGTTGGCCGCGCCGCAGGCTTCGCCCAGCAGGATGCGGCTGCCGCAGCGCTGCTTGAGCAGCCAGGCGCCGGTGACGTGGTCGGCATGCACGTGGGTGTCCAGCGTCGCGACCAGGCGCAGCCCCAGTTCGCGCAGCAGCGCCGCATCGCGGCGGGCGTTCTCGAACACCGGGTCGATCAGCACCGCCTCGCCGGCATCGCCGAGCAGGTAGGTGTAGGTCGATGACGCGGCATCGAACAGTTGCCGGAACACCAGCATGGCAGCTCCTCAGCGGGCGATGAAGCGGTCGTGGACGAGCATGCCGGCCAGCATCGCCACGGTGAACACCGCGGCGGGCCACCAACCCGTCGCCAGCGCCACCAGCGCCGGCCCCGGGCAGAAGCCGCCCACGCCCCACCCGATGCCGAACAGGATGCCACCACCGACCAGCCGTGCGTCGATGTGCGTGGCCGTGGGGATGTCCATCGGCTCGCCCGACCATGCGACACGGCGCCGCCGCGCGAGCGCGAAGGCCGGCAGCGCGACGGCGATGGCCCCGCCCATCACCAGCGCCAGGCTCGGGTCCCACGCGCCGGCCAGGTCGAGGAAGGCCTTGACCTTGGAGGGGTTGGCCATGCCGCCGGCGATCAGGCCGAGGCCGAAGACCAGGCCGCCCAGCAGTGCCGTCACGGTGCCCATCGTTCAACCCAGGTGGCGCAGCACGAACACGGTCGCGAAGCCCGCGCCCATGAAGGCCAGCACATTGACCAGCGAGCGCCGCGACAGCCGGCTCAACCCGCACACGCCGTGCCCGCTGGTGCAGCCGTTGCCCATGCGCACGCCGATGCCGACCAGCAGGCCGGCGACGACCAGCGCCCCCGGTCCGACGTCCACCGACAAGGCAGGCCACGGCGCGAACACGCGCCACACCCACGGCGCGAGCAACAGGCCGGCGACGAAGGCCAGCGGCGTGCGCTGCCGCACCAGCCGCTCGCGCGACGGGAGCGCACGCAGCACTGCGGCGACGATGCCCGCGATGCCGGCGATGCGCCCGTTGCCCAGCAGGTACAGCGCCGCGGCCAGGCCGATCGCGAGCCCGCCGGCCAGCGAGGCCCAGGGCGTGAAGGCCGCCCCGTCGACCGCCATCACGCGCCGCCCCTGGGCCGCTTGCCGCGCGTCAGCGCGACGGCGCAGCTGAGCAGCAGCCATATCTGGGTCAGCAGGTCGGCTGCACCGATCGCCGAGGGCAGCTGCCCCTGGGCGCGGTATCCCGGTCCGCCGGAAGCCTGCTGCGCCACGGCCTCCAGCTGCGCGCGGTCGATCTGTTTTCCGAGCTCACCGAGCACGTCCTGCATGCCCTCGATGAGATCCGCCGTGGTCGGCCGGGTCACGTCGCCGGACAAGCCCTGGATTTCGGCCTTCAGCCGCGTGGCCACGTCGAGCAATCGCTCCACCTCCCGCTTCGTGTTGCCGATGGACTGGCCTTCGGCGTACCGCGCGTGCCCGGGCACCGAGTGGATCTTCGCCTCGCGCAACCGGTACAGGTTCTGCCGGCTCGTCAGGTCGCGCAGCGCCAGGGCCACCCGCTTGCCGTCGGCCTGCAACTGCTCGATGACCATCTGCCCCTTGGGCTCGGTCATCTTGGCCGCCTTGCCTTCGGCCATCGCGTCGAGGCGCAACTGGCGCACCGATCGCAGGATGCGATCCAGCGTGAACTCGATTCCCCCCAAGCTGCTCATGTCACAACTCCCGCAATGCCGTCGTCACCGGCAGCCGCGCCGCCCGCACCGCCGGGAACAGCCCGCCGATGAAGCCGATCGCCAGCGCCCACTTGAGCCCCGTCCACAGCAGGTCGGGCGACACGCGCAGCGCGAAGCTGAGCTTGCCGACCGAGCCGGCGGCCATCGTCGAGGCGCCATAGCCGTCGAAGATCGCCCACGCCAGCAGCCCGCCGATCACGCCGCCGGCCAGCGCCAGCAGCATGGTCTCCAGCATCACCGCCACCACCACCGGCAAGCCGGAGAAGCCGATCGCGCGCAGCGTCGCGATCTCGCGCGCGCGCGCCGCCACCGCGGCGAACATGGTGTTCAGCGCGCCGAACATCGCACCGATCGCCATGATCGAGCCGACCGTGATGCCGATGATGCGCAGCACCTTGGTCACGCCCTCGGACTGCTTGCTGAAGTAGTCCAGCGTCGTCGTCACGTCCACCTGCAGCTGCGGGTTGGCTTCGAGCGCGGCCTTCAGCGTCTTGAAGGCCTGCGGATCGGCCAGCCGCGCGGTCACCGAGGTGCGGCTGCCGCCGCGGCGATAGGTGTCGGAGACGACGGTGCCGTCGGCCCAGATCTCGGATTCGAGCGCATCGCCGGTCGCGAACACGCCGGCCACCGTCCAGGTCTGCGCGCCCAGGCGCACCGTGCCGCCCGGCACCAGCCCGGCAAACTGGCGCGCCGCGCCCTGCCCCACCACCAGCTCGCGCAGGCCCGGGCCGAAGCTCTTGCCGGCGATGATCTTCGCCTGCGGCCGCACCGCCCAGCCGCGCTCGCCGATGCCGCGCAGCTGCACGCTGCCGGTTTCGTCGGCGGCACCGCCCTTGACCGGCAGGTTGGCGGCCACCACCAGCTCTTCGGACGCGAGCGGCTCGCCCTTGTCGTTGCGCGCGATGCCGTCGGCCTGCTGGATCAGCGCGATGCTGTCGCGCGCCAGCACCGACGACACCTCGGACGCCGAGCCGCCTCGCATCACGATCACCGAGTCGGTGCCGCCGGTCTTGCGCAGCGTCTCGGCATAGCCTTCGGCCATCGACAGCAGCGACACCAGCACGCCCACCACGCCGGCGATGCCGACCACGATCACGCCCGACGACCCGAGCCGCTGCGACAGCGTGCTGATGCCGACGTTGGCCACCGACAGCGTCTGCCGCCCGCGCCGCGTCAGCAGCAGCCACGCGGCCAGCAACACGGCCAGCGCCAGCGCGCCCGGCCACGGCAGCATCACCCACGCCGCCAGCACGACGGCCAGCAGCACGACCAGTCCCACATTGATCAACCAGGTCACACGCATCTCCCGTTCAGCGGCCCGCGAGGGCGTCGACGATGTTCAGGCGCATCGCGTTCCAGGCCGGCAACGCACCCACCACGATGCCGATGCCGGCCATCAGCGCGAGGCCGAGCGTCCAGCTGCCGGCCCCGACCGACGGCAGGTTCAGCATGCCGCCGCTGCCGGCGCTGACCACCGGGATGATCACCGTCGCCAGGCCCAGCCCGGCCAGGCCACCCAGCACCAGCAGCAGCACCGATTCGGCCAGCACCATCGCCAGCACGCTGCGGCTGGAGAAGCCGATGGTCTTGAGCACCGCGATCTCGCTGGTGCGCTCGCGCACCGCCTGCATCATCGTGTTGCCCGACAGCAGCAGCAGCGTGAAGAACACCGCGCCCATGATCGAGCCGACGATCAGCCCGATGTCGGCGATCTGCTTCATCCACGCTGCGCTCGCTGCCTGTTCGGTCTGCGTGCGCGTCTCGTGGTCGGAGTTGGCCGACAGCGCGTCGATGGCCTTGGCCACGCGATCGGCCTGGTTGACGTCGGTCACGCGCGTCACGTACCAGCCGGCCGCGCCCTGGTTGTACGGCGTCGTGTCGTCGAAGTACTTCCAGTTCAGCAGGAACATCTGGTCGAACCAGCCGCCGGTCTTCTTGTCGCTGGCGCGCAGGATGCCGACGACGTCGAACTGCCAGTTCTTGCTGCCCGAGCGGTCGGGGAAGATGTTCGATTGCAGCGGAATGCGGTCGCCCACCTTCCAGCCGAAGCGCTGCGCCAGCTTCTCGCCCACCAGCGCGCCGGTGCGGGTGCTCGCGAAGGCCTTGCGCTGGTCGTCGCCCACCGCGATCTCGGGGAACAGGTCGAGGTAGTTGGGCGACACCGCGAAGCTGAAGACCTGGTTGTGCGGGTCTTGATAGGCGCCGCCGAACCAGTTGGCATAGGCCACCGCCTTCACGCCGTCGACGCGCTCGATCTGCTGCGTGAGCGACAGCGGCAGCGTCTGGATGAACGACAGCTTCGAGCCGGTCTGCAGCCGTGCCGCGCCGTTGGCGCTCTGCCCGGCCTGCGAGAACGAGCTGCGCACCGCGTCGAGCAGCCCGAACAACAGGAAGGCCGCGATGATGGACACCAGCGTCAGCACCGTGCGCGTCTTGCGCCGGAACAGCGAGGCCCAGATGAGGTGGAGGTACTTCATGCCGCCAGCTCGGCCTGTCCCACCAGGCTGCCCTTGTCGAGGTGGTGGGTGCGGTGCGCGTACTCGGCGGCCTTCGGGTCGTGGGTCACCATCACGATGGTCTTGCCGTGGTCGCGGTTCAGCACGCGCAGCAGGCCCAGCACGTCCTCGGCCGACTGGCGGTCGAGGTCGCCGGTGGGTTCGTCGCAGACCAGCAGGGTCGGGTCGGAGACGATGGCGCGCGCGATCGACACGCGCTGCTGCTGGCCGCCGGACAGCTCGGTGGGTTTGTGCGAGGCGCGGTCGGCCAGGCCCACCAGCTGCAGCGCGATGGCCGCGCGCTTCTTGCGCTCGGCGCCCGACAGCTTTGTCAGCAGCAGCGGCAGCTCGACGTTGCGCTGCGCCGACAGCATCGGCATCAGGTTGTAGAACTGGAACACGAAGCCGACGCGCGAGGCGCGCCACTTCGCGAGCGCCGCCGCTTTCAACTCGTCGATGCGCTGGCCGCCGACGCTGATGCTGCCGCCGGTGGGCGCATCGAGCCCGCCGATCAGGTTCAGCAGCGTGGTCTTGCCCGAGCCCGACGGGCCCATCAGCGCGACGAAATCACCCTGGTCCACGTCGAGGTCGATGTGGTGCAGCACCTCGACCTTCTGGCGGCCGCGCTCGTACACCTTGGACAGGTCGCGGATCTCGATCAGCTTGGCCATTGCTTCTCCTGTGAGTTTTCTGTCGGTTGTTGTCAGTTGGATCCGTCAGTCGGGCTCGTCGGCCCGCACGGCGGCGCCGTCGCGCAGCGTGTCAGGAGGCGACAGGACGACGCGCTCGCCCGCCTTCACCGCACCGGGCAGCAGCTTCTGGCCGCCGACGTCTTGTGCGGCCGGCTTGACGCTGCGCTGCTGCGCGCGGCCGTCGGCGACGACGAACACCACCGTGCCGCCGTCGCGCTGCGCGAGCGCCTGCGGCGGCACCAGCACGCCCTTGGGCAGCACCACCGGCGCGCTGGCCGCGGCCGCCGCCGGCTTGGGGTTGAGGAAGGACACGCGCACGCCCATGTCGGGCACCATGCGCGCATCGCGCTGCTCGAAGCCGACCCGCACCTTGACCGTCGCCTTGCCGCGGTCGGCCGACGGCACGATCGCGATCACGTGCGCCGGCACGCGCCAGTCGGGGTAGGCGTCGAGCACCGCCTCGACCGGCATGCCGGGCTTGACCTGGCCGATGTAGGCCTCGCTGACGTCGACATCGACCTCCAGCGAGTTCATGTCGACGATGGTGCCGACGCCGGTGCGCGTGAAGCCGCCGCCGGCCGACAGCGGCGAGACGATCTCGCCCACCTGCGCCGCCTTGACGGTGATGACGCCGGCGAACGGCGCACGCACCGTGGTGTAGTCGTAGTTGACCTGGGCCTGCGCCACCTGGGCTCGGGCGGCATCGGTTTCACGCCTGCGCGCTTCAAGCTGTGCGGTGGCGCTGGCGAGCGCGGTGCGGGACTGTTCGGCGGCCTGCTTCGTCGTCATGCCGCTGGCGGACAGCTCGTCCTGGCGCCGCGCGTCGGCCGTGGCCTGGGCCACCTGCGCCTGGGCCTGCGCCACCTGGGCCTGGGTCGACAGCAGGTTGGCGCGCGCGACGTTGAGCGTCGCGCGCACCGCGCCGTCTTCGAGGCGTGCGAGCACCTGGCCCTTCTCGACGCGGTCGCCCTCTTCGATCAGCACCTCGGTGAGCGTGCCCGTCAGTTGGGTGGAGACGGTGGCTTGGCGGCGCGCGGTGATGTAGCCGGTGGCCTGCAGGATGGTGCCGCCACCCGCACCGCCGGCGCTCGGGGCGGTGGCGGCCACGGTCTTCACCGCGAGCGGCCGGCCACCGAGGAACCACCAGGCGGCGCCGCCCAGCAGGGCCAGCACGATCAGCGTACCGAGCAGGATCCACACCCAGCGGGGCACGCCACCTCCTTCGTCTTCACGTTCGCGGTGATCGATCCGCAGTTCGTTCAACAGATTCGCGTCGATGTCGCATCCCCCGGTCGGCCCACAGAGCCGGCGATTATTGTCGAGACAGGGTCTTGCAAGCTATCCCAAAATTGCGGACCCATCGATCCACCACGCATGGAGGCACGGATGACGGAACCTCACGCCTTGAAGCCCGCGCAAGAACTGGCGCAATCGAAGCGGCGTTTCCCGAACGAGAGCGCCGACTACCGCCGGGCGCGCAATGCGCTGCTGGCCGAGGAGATCGAGCTGCGCCGGCACATCGAGCGCGTGGCGGCGCAGCGGCGCGCGCTGCCGCCGGGCGGCGAGGTGCCGCGCGACTACGCGTTCGTCGGCGAGGCCGGGCCGGTGACGCTGTCGCAGCTGTTCGGCCCGCACGACACGCTGATCACCTACAACTGGATGTACGGGCCGAAGCGGGCGGCATCGTGCCCGATGTGCACCTGCATGCTGGGCGCGCTGGACGGCGAGATCCCGGACCTGCGGCAGCAGGTGGCGATCGCGATCATCGCGCGCTCGCCGATCGAGCGGCTCGTGGCCTTCAAGAAGGAGCGCGGCTGGCGCCACCTGCCGGTCTACTCGTCGGGCGGCAACACCTTCAACCGCGACTATGCGGATGAGGACCCGGAGACGGATGCCGACAATGCGGGGTTCAACGTCTTCGTGCGGCGCGGCGGGAAGATCGTGCATTTCTACGGCGACGAGATGGGGCCGCAGACCGCGGACCCGGGGCAGGATCCGCGCGGGGCGCCGGACATCATGCCGGTCTGGACGCTGCTCGATTTGACGCCGCGGGGAAGGGCGCCGGATTGGTACCCAGAGCTTTCGTATTCTTGACTCACAGATCCCGGATTGCCATCCGGGCTACGGGAATTCGTAGCCCGGATGCCAATCCGGGGGCCCCGTCTACCGAGTCGCGGCGAGCACCTCGGCCGCGGTCCAGGCCCCGTCGTACACGATCGGCTGGTCGATCCACTGCTGCAGCCACGGCGGCAGCACGATCACCGGCCCGACGCCGCCGCCCGACGGCATCAGCGGCTTCACCTCCTGCGCAAAGCGGAAGGCATGCGCCGGGTCGTACTTGGTCTTCACCGCATACAGCCCCGCCTGCGCATCCGCCCAGTACGCCGCCGCATAGTTCGGCTCGTCCAGCCGCGGGTAGTTCTGGTAGATCTCGCCGTTCCACATCGGCGCCATCAGGTCCATCCAGCCGAGCAGGAAATCCTGCGATGCCGCGCGATGCGCCTCGTCGAACCAGAACACGTCGAGCACCGCGTTGAAGGCCGACGCGCGGTGCACGAAGGCATTCAGCTGCGGCGCCTGCGCATTGATCGCGCCGCCGTAGAACTCCATGTAGAAGTAGGTCAGCGTGTTGGGCGCGGTGACGAAGTAATCGAGCAGGCCGCGCCATTCGCCGGCCGCGAGCTGCCGCGTGACGTAGCGCGAGGCCTTGTCCTCGTACGGCATCGGGCTGTCCGGCGGCAGGCAGGGCATGCCGTAGGGCACGTTGAGCAGCGCCTTGTTGAGGTTGTAGTAGCTGTCCATCTGCGTCCACTGCGTGATCGCGCCCGGCAGGTCGCACAGCGGCTGGATCGCCGCCTGCCCGGCCACCTGCGTGCCGACGTAGAGGCCGCGCACCATCAGGTACGGGTACTGCGGCGCCGTCGGCGGCAGGCCGCCCTGCGTGCCCGGCTGGTAGCACAGCGACACCTGGACGTTCAGCGCCTGCGGCAGGCTGGCCAGCATGTAGCTCGACTGCAGCGCCATCAGCGCGCCGGTCGCGTTCTCGAAATCGGTCTCGGTCTGCAGCGGCCAGATCAGCGCCCAGCCGAACACCTGGCCCAGCGGGCGCAACTGGTAGCGCACCGTCAGCAGCACGCCGAAGTTGCCGCCGGTGCCGCCGCGCATCGCCCACCACAGGTCGGTGTTGGCGCTGGGGCTGGCGGTGACGACGCGGCCGTCGGCCAGCATCACCCGCATGTCGAGCACGTTGTCGCAGCTCATGCCGAAGGTGACCGACGTGAAGCCGTAGCCGCCGCCCTGCAGGTAACCGCCGACGCACACGTCCTGGCACTCGCCGCCCGGCACGTGCAGGCCGGCCTGGTCGAGCGCAAGGTCGAGCTTGCTGAACGGGCAGCCGGTGCCGACCGTCGCGGTCTGGCCGGTGGTGTCGATCGTCACGTCGTTCAGCGCGCTGACGTCGATCAGCACGCCGTAGCCGGCCGAGAAGCCGGCCGTGCAGTGGCCCCCGGAGCGCACCGTGAAGGGAAGGATCACGTCCTGCGCCAGCGCCAGCGCGATCGCGACGTCGCTCTCGACGGCGCAGTAGACGATGGCGATCGGGAAGGCGTTGAAGACCGGGTTGAAGAGCTGGCGGTCGGCGTCGTAGTCGGCACTGCCCGGCAGCACGATGTGGCCCTGCAGCCCGGCCTGCGCCGCCTTCAGCCGGTCTTTCGGCAGCTTCTCGAACAGGGCGTCGTCGAGCGCATCCCAGTGCTGGAACAAGGCCTGGTCGCGGCGGTGCTTGCGGGTGATGATGTGCGGCATGCAGGAGGGCTGCGCAGTGAGGTCGCGGCAGCGTAGGCCATCGATCCGCAGGATGCAAGGCGCGCATTCGCCAAAGTTCGCACATTGAATGCGGGCCAGTTTCCGCTAGGATCGGCGTCGCACTCACCCGGCACAACCACGGGGCACAACCCTTCGAGCCAGCGCATGAGATCTGCACCGCCCCGGGATTCCGGGGCTTCACCGCGACGCCGATCCCCGGCCCGGCCCTCGCCCGACGAGGCGCTGGCAGCCGCCTGGGCCGCGCTCGACGACGGCCACGTGCAGGCGGCGCGCGACATCGTCCAATCGGTGCTCAAGAACGCGCAGGGCGTCGATCTCCATGTCGAGGCGCGCGCGCTGTCCTGCCTGGCCCACTGCGACCGTGTCACGTCGCGCCTGCGCCGGGCCGCCGAGACCAGCCGCCGCGCCGCCCAGCTGTTCGAGCAGCTGGGCGACGTGCAGGGCGAGGCCAACGCGCTGACCACCCTCACCCACGTGTGCATGCTGCTCGGCCGCAACGACGAGGCGGTGGAGGCCGCGCTGCTGTGCGTGCGCCTGTGCGAGAAGCTGCCGCCGCAGGCGCAGACCGTGCTCGCGCACAACTGCCTGGGCCTTGCGTATTCATGGAGCGGCGACCACGACCGGGGCGATGCCTCGCTGGAGCGCGCCGTCGAGGCCGCGCAGCGCTGCGTGCCGCCGGTCAGCATCTACCAGCCGCGGCTCAACCAGGTGTGGATCGAGGCCTCGCGGCTGCTCGACGAGCGCTACCAGACCGGCCGCATCAAGAGCCTCGCGCGCATGGAGGCGCTGCTGGCCGAATGCCATGCGCTCGAGCGCGACGGCAACGGCCTCGCGGTGCTGCCCGGCTTGCAGTCCATGGCCCGGACGATCTCGCATGCGTCGACCGGGTTGCTGGCGACCTGGCAGGGGGATTTCGAGCTCGCGAAGCCGTCGATCGACGCCGCGGCGCGCTCGTTGACCGGCGTGATGACCTGGCTGGATTCGTTCGTGCGCTGGTGTGCCGCCGAGCTGGCCTGGGCGCAGCACGACTGGGACACGGCCGAGCGGGAGCTGATCGAGATGCGCGAGATGGCGCTGGCCGTCGAGCACGAGCAGCTGGCCTGCCAGGCGCACCTGGTGCTGGCGCAGGTGTTCGAGCTGCAGGGCAAGCACGAGCAGGCGCAGCACGAGCACCGCGCGCTGCGCCGCCGCGAGCGCCGCGTGGTGGCCGAGGGCATGAGCAGCCGCGAGTCGCTGGTGTCGTGGCAGCTGGGCGCGCGCCAGAGCGAGCGCCACCTGCAGCAGGCGCTGGTGGCATCGAAGCAGTTCGAGCGCTGGTCGCTGGAAGACGCGCTGACCGGCCTCGCGAACCGGCGCCACGTCGAGCAGCAGCTGGCCGAGCGGCTGCAGGGCCTGCAGGCGCAGCACAGCCCGCTGGCGGTGGCGATGGTGGACGTCGACAAGTTCAAGTCGGTCAACGACCGCTTCACGCACAGCGTCGGCGACCGGGTGCTGAAGACGGTGGCGGCGATCATGGCGTCGCAGGTGCGCGAGCACGACCTGCCGGCGCGCTGGGCAGGCGACGAGTTCGTCATCCTGTTCGGCCACACGAGCGAGGAAGAGGCGCGGCCGATCTGCGAGCGCATCCGCGCCGCGGTGTCAGGCTTCGACTGGGAATCGGTGGCGCCGGGGCTGCGCATGTCGGTCAGCATCGGGCTGGCCGAGGCGCGCGAGGGCGACACGATCGAGACGGTGCTGCATCGCAGCGACACGTCGATGTACCGGGCGAAGGCGGTGGAGTCGACGCACGCGTGAGCGTGGGCCTCAGATCGCGGCCAGCTCCGCCACCTGCTGTTGCCGCGCCACGCCGCGGCGTGCGCCGCCATCCAGCTCGAAGATGTCGAACCCATTGGTGAACACGACACCGCCGCCCGCCCGCAGCGCATAGCTCGCGACGTGCGACGCGATCACCTGCGGCTGCGCCCCGGCCCGGTCGATGCAGATCAACTCCCAGTCGCGCGGCACCAGGTTGCCGGCGTACTTCGGGTCGCCTTTCACCTTCGACAGCTCGATCATCCGGCCGTGCAGCCAGAGCTTTCCCAGGTCCTGGTCGAGCTCCGGCGTGCGCGGCCCGCCGGCCGAGCGCAGCGGCTCCTTGCCGTACACCATCGAGAAGAAGTTGAGGTAGCCGAACACCGCCTTCAGCAGGCGGAACGGCATCAGCAGCAGGTCGGACAGGGCCGTGCCGGCGCGCTCGCGCGGCGGCTTCTCGGCCGGCCGGCGGATCGCATAGAGGCGGCCTTGCGCATCCATGCGCGGTGCGACGAAATCGTGGCGCTTGTCGTCGAGCAGCACCTCGAGCTGGCCGCTGCCGTAGTCGAGCATGTGCACGCAGGCATGCGCGAGCGCGACGATCTGGCCCGATTGCGGATGCCGCGCGAGGCCGCTCGACTGGTAGACCACCGTCTTCGACCGGCCCGGCACCAGCGCCGGCGCGGCGTCCATGCAATCGCCGTCGGTGACGGCGCCACGGCGGTTGCCGTCCTCGTCGTAGATCTCCAGGTGCGCCGTTCCGTCGGCATTGCGCGACGCGATGACCAGGCGCTTGTCGGTGGCATCGAACGCGAAGCCCTGGCAATCCCAGCCGGTGCGGTGGAAGAGACGCACCTCGCGGTCTTCGGCCAGGTGGCGGCGGAACACGCCGCGCGTCTCGCCGACGGCCAGCACGTAGTACAGCGTGTCGTCATCGCCGCCGCGGCAGGCGTACAGGAATCGCACCTGCAGCGCGCTGTCATCACTGCCGCCGCGCTTGCCCCACAGGCTCGCGCTCGGGATCACGCCGCTCTGCTCGTCGCGCGGCGCATGCTTCCAGCCGGTGGTGCGGCGGCTCTGCTGGGCGCGCTCGATCAGTTCCTTCGCGAACGGGGATTCGATCTGCTTGGGTGCAGCGCCATCGGCGTGCAGCCACAACTCGCCATGGGCGATGGACAGCGTTGGCATCGGGGGCCCTTCCTCCGGATTGAGCTGCGGCGATGTTAGCTGGCGGGCGGCAGGGGCATGTGTCGACCTCGGCCGCGAGCCCATGCCTGGCGCCAACACGCTGTTGAAGTTCCGGCGTCTGCTGGAGAAACACGGTGACTGTGCCTGCGCCTCACAGAGCGAGCTGAGTCAATCGAAGGCACCGGGGGTTCGGTACTGTGCGAACCAGCGAGTGCGCGAGGGCAGCGCTACCGAGCCGCCGATCAGGCCTGCCACTCTTCGAGACAGGGCTGCCGTTGCCCATTGTCTCGTTCCCGGCTCCCGTAGAGCAGTGTGGGCCGCTACCGTCCAAAGTACGAAAAATTGGACGCCGCCCACCCCTGGGCATTGACCGCGATCCAGAAGATTCCTACCCCGAGTGAAAGCGCAATGACGACGGCGAGTGCCCGAAACAACAAGCGAAAGCGCGTCTGACGTTGCACCCACCGGATTGCGAAGATGGATGCCGTACCCCACAGACCAACTGCAAGGCCAGCAACCATCTCCATAAGCCACCCGGTTGTAGTGACCGGAATGAGCGGATAGAGCAGGCCAAACCAGAAAGCGAAACCCAAGACCAGCGCCGGGGTGCGCCGGCGAACGGCGTCCACTCGATCTGCGTGATGATCGGGAACGCTATTCTCGAATCCGCTTGGCCGTGGAATTCTCAAGGCAAATAGCATTTTCGATGATAACCACCTTCAACTCCACCACTCGAGTGGTAGTCTGGGAGGCCGCACCAACGCTGAATGCGAACCTGTAGTCGGTGCTGCCATCGATTGGCGTGACCGATTCGAACTCGATCCAGTCATTGGGGAGGGGGTTTGGCGGGTCAAAGACGATGCTCAACGCCCCTTCCAGCACGATAAATCCGTTTTTGATGTCTTCTACCGACTACCACTTCAATGCAGTGACTATTTTTGCCTTGACGGCCACATATATTGTGATCATAACGCCCACCGCCAAACTTGCCAACTCTGAAATTCCAGATCGCATATAAATCAGCATATAGAACCACGCCAAGCAAAGAGGAGCAACACAAAGTAGAACAAACAAAAACCGTAACGAATGAAGCAGTACATTGATCGGCTTCGATGCCAGTTCAGCTTTTTTGTTTATTCGTGTCGCTAGAGCCGCAAATCCAAAAAATGCAGCAACGCCACCGATGCCGACCAGCAGGTACATCGAGTGAGAGCCTAAGGTAGAAATTGTTGACACGTGCATTGACTTTCAGATGGCAACGCGTAAGCGTTGAGTACAAACCCGCCATATGCCGACGCGAGCATAGTGTTCGACGCAAACGGCACAGCACCTCCCACAGAGGAGGAAATTAAGTTCGACGTGCGAGCAACGGCGAGTCCTCGCAGTCCAAATGTAGCAACAGAGCCGCCGGCTGCACCGAAGCCTCCAAGCATTCCTTGAGCCATTGTCTGCCTGGCGTTCCAACTGCTATAGCTGAGGCTCTCACATCGAACGGCCTTGCCGACTGCTTGGCCAGCCACATCACCTGCGGCCGCACCAACTGACCCGGCGAGTATGGCACCAATCCAACCTGCGGGCGTTACTACTCCCGCTGCTCCTCCCGCTAGCGCACCAACTCCGATAGCCGCAGCATAGTCTCGCCAAGTTGCATCCGGGGTTGATGCGCGGGTTGCAAAGTACCCAGTAACCCCACCTGTCACGGCTCCAATAAAGCCGGAGGCCGCATTGAGCACGAATCTCCCATCTGAATCAATATGCTGAGCAGGACTCGCAAATGCATATCCATAGGTGTTAATGCCGCCATTTAAGCCGATCGGGTCACTCTCGCGATAGCGCCCTGTTCCTGAATCGTAATTCCGGAAGTAGTTGTACCAAAGCCCCGACTCCGTATCCGCGTACTGCCCCGGGAAGCGCAGGTTCTGCGTGAAGGCCCCGAGCCCATCCGGATTGGTCTCCGGCGCCGTCGTCCCGAAAGGCTCGGCCAGCCAGCGCCAGCGCGTTGCGTTGTTTTGGTCCACCACGATGCGTGGCGCGTTCAGATGATCGGCGTGGATGTAGTACACGAGCGGCTGTCCGCTCGGGTTCGCCGGGTCGGGCATGAACATCGCCACCGGGATGTTCTCCAGCCACACATATTCGCGGATCGCCTGGCCGTTCTGGTCGTACTCGCCGAGCAACTGCCCCTCCAGGTCGTACGCGAAGACGACGGTGCTGCCTGCCCCCGCGCTCGTGAACTTGCGGATGCGCCGCTGGCTCGCGTCGTAGCTGTAGGTGCCGGTGATGCCCGCCTTCGTGATGCTCGCCACCGAGCCGTTCAGGCCGTAGGTGGCGGTGTAGCCCGCACTGTCGCTGGTCGTGTTGCCGGCGTTGTCATAGCCGAAGCTTCTGGCCGGGTTGCTGATGCTGGTGAGCCGGTTGCTCGTTGCCTCGGTCGTGTACGTGCTCGGGCTGCCGTTCAGGCTCACGCTGGTGCGGTTGCCGTTGGCGTCATAGCCGATCGCCCAGCTCGCGCTGCTGGTGACGATGCTCGTCAGCCGGCTGTTCTCGTCGTAGCCGAAGCTCTGGTCCAGCGCCGGTTGAACTGTGCCGTTGCTCGCCAGCAGGTGCGTGAAGCCGACGATGCGGTCGGCCGCGTCATAGGTCACGTCGCGCAGCACCCCGCCGATCGGGTAGCGCACCATGCGCCCACTCAGGTCGTAGCTGCGCTGGTGCGAGACCAGCCCGCTCGCCATGTGCCAGTCCCAGCCGCTGATCGGGCCGAACGGCTCCCAGGTCACGTTGCTGATCAACGGGGCCGCGGTGCTGCCCGCGTCCTTAGCCAGGCTGATGCCGATGATCTCGCCCCGGTCGCGCAGGATCGTCAGCTGTCGGCCCGAGTGGTAGGTGATGCTGGTCAGGTCGCCGAAGGTGTAGCCATACTTTGTCGACGTGACCACGGCCGCGCTGTTGGCACCGGGGGTGGCGTACACCGCCTGCACCGCTTCGGTGATCCGCCCTCGCGGGTCGTACCTGAAGCGCGAGGCCCCGCTCGGGTGATCGGTGCGGCTCAGGCGCCCGATGCTGTTGCTGTAGTCCGAGCCGGTCAGGTCCCAGCTCCAGCTCACGGTCTGCGGGGTCTGTCCGGCTTGCGTGTAGACCACGGTCGTCAGCCGGTCTTCGAGGTCGTAGCTGTAGGTCTCGGTGACGCCACGGCTGTCGGTGCGGGTCTTGAGGCGCCGCGCCGCGTCTTAGGTGATGTTGGTGATGCCGGTGTCCGGGCTGATCAGCTGGGTCGCGTCGCCGAAGCCGTTGCGCGGGTACTGGGTCACCAGGTTTCTTGGGTCGGTCACCTGGGTGGGGCGGCCGCCTCCGTCGTAGCCGATGCTGGTCTTGCCGTTCTTCGGGTCGGTGACGTCCTTCACCCGCGACAGCGCGTCGTAGCTCGCCTTGGTCTGCAGGTTCAGGCCGCTCGGGTCGCGGGTCGCCTTGGTCAGATTTCCTTCGGCATCGTATTCGTAGGTGCGCACCGGAGCCGGGGACATCGGGGGCGTGGGCACCTGGGGCCAGACCAGTTCGGGAATGAGCGCAGCCAGCGTGGCCGCGATCAGGGTGAGGACTGTTAATCCGTAGGTCCCTGGTTCGAGCCCAGGTCGAGGAGCCAGTATTGACGGGGCCTGCAGCGATGCGGGCCCTTTGTCATAGGGGGCAGAACAGCCCAAGTATTAGACAGTTGTCAAATACTCACGCCCTGAGTTGGCCGCATAGCGCTCCCGGCGCAGCAGCGCCGCCCCGAGGCCGATCCCCACCAAGCCTATCGCCGCGAGCTTCCAGTCGCCCGCTCTACGGACCTCGAAGTGCCCTGGGTCGCTGACCGCCCACTGACGGGAGTGCCGACCTCACGACAGCTACACCGCCACCACACCGAGCCCGTGTCGACGTTGTTGCAGGCGGCACCGTGCGGCTGCGTCGGTCGACATCTGTGTGCTGAGGCATGCGGACCTGCGGCATTCGGGGCGAGTGCATGCGTTCATAGGGCCTGCGGCGGGGAGGTGCGGGCGCAAAAAAGGCAGCAGATAGAGTCGGCCGAAACCACGACAACTATTGATTGGCGCGAGTGCAGTACTTCAGACTTGAGACCGCCCTGCCTTACAGCTTGGGGAGTGAGGCAATGGCTTCCTCGTACGAAGTCGCGCGGTGCAACGTTTTGACTACGTCGGTGGCAATCGACTTGTTGGTGTCGTGCCGATATCGGCTTCGCACAGCACTTGTCAACTTCTTCTTGAAGTCGGAAAGCGGGAGGTGGCTTTCCTCACCCAAGATGGGCGCAGCGAAGACGGATCGCAGAAGACGCATGCCGACTCCTTTGATTCCGCCAAACGGTTTGATGGGCTCCCAATCCACCACTTGGAAGCAGCGACCGCGCGCATCGACCAACTGCCACTCGCCGGCCTTCGCGCGGTTCACCGTATCCGCGAACAGTGATCGGGGATGTGCGCACAAATCAAGAGCGGTGTTGGCGAGATAGAGATAACCTTCCCGCCACAGTAGCGCCGGATAGCTGATGTCAGGCAGAGTGGACTTCATTGCTTGCATACGCAGTCGCTCAGTGCTGAGTTCACCAGGCCGGCAGTGCTGCCTGCGGCAGAGCCAGCCAGCCAACCCGGGGTTCGAAGCAGATGCCGCAGCGCAGGGTTCAGCTTGTCCAAGGATGTCATTCCTTTGAATCGTCCTTGTTCCAAGGGGAGCCAATGCGCCCAACAAGCACCAGCATTGCGTGCAATGCGATGACGCAAGCAAATGCGAAAGGAAATGCTGCCCACCAAGGCCAAGAAGTCGGCAATGCATTGAAGACCCACACGCCAACAGCCAAGTAGAGGCCACCATAGAAAAGGTCGAACAGTGTCATGGCTGAACCGTACCACCATCGCCTCAGCTGCAACTACCAGAACCTCCTTTTAGTGCGGCTCCCAACGCAGCCCGGTAGCTGCCTTCTGGGCCAGCCATCGGAGAGTCGGCGTTGAGGTCTCCCTTCTACTTCCGCAGCCGAAAGTAGATCCACAGGCCTTCCATGCAGCCCAGCACAACTGCTCCCATTGCAAAAGGCAAGAACGTGCTCGATCGCAGAGAAAAGTATGCAGTGCCGAAGAAAATCATTGTTGCTGTGACATGAACCAGCAGCGCCAAGAAGGGGTTGTCGAACGGGTTTCGCCGCGAAGAATTTCCCATGCTCATTTTTTACACTCGCATTCTGTTCGATGAACGTCGGGGAGATCTGGCATGCGATCTCCGAGGATCCCTCTTAGCACATGTTCGGCGCTCGACGCGTCGGCGCGATCGATATTCTCAAGAGCATCCCCTAGACCGGCAACGATTCCGAGCGAAAGGCCTCCGGCCGGCCCTGTGCGGGTGACTGTACCGAGGGCGCCTCCAGCAGACAGCCGTCCCGCCAAATAAGCCTTGTGATTTGAGGCCCAGCTTCCGGCGCTAGCTACAGCGTGGGTTGCGATAGTCGGATTCGACAATGCAAGCAGTCCCCCAGCCAGCGCCGCTTCGTTTTCAATGGCGCGCCTCTTCCGGCATTCACCTGCAAAACCCGCTCGTTGATACATGTGCTTTCCTGCATTCAACAACCCACCGTAGTAGGAGCCAAAGCCTGTGAAATAGTTGACCAAACCATCTGGCAAGCTCGGTAGATCTGCCGCACTCCATAAACCGTTCGGATCTATGAGCAGCAATGGGTTTCCTTCGACGTAGGCGTAGGTATTGATACCTCCAGTCAAGCCGACGGGATCACTGCTGTTGTAGCCACCTCGCGAGTTGTCATAGGTTCGGAAACGGTTGTACCAAAGCCCGCTCTCCGCATCCGCATATTGCCCCGGGAAGCGCAGGTTCTGCGTGAAGCCCCCCATTCCTTCGGGGTTGGTCTCCGGCGCCGTCGTCCCGAAGGGCTCGGCCATCCAGCGCCACCGCTTGGCATTGTTGCGGTCCACCACCACGCGCGGTGCGTTCAGGTGATCGGCGTGGATGTAGTACACGAGCGGCGGGCCACTCGCGTTCGCCGGGTCGGGCATGAACATCGCCACCGGCACGTCGTCCAGCCACACGTACTCGCGGATCGCCTGGCCGTTCTGGTCGTACTCGCCGAGCAACTGTCCGTCCAGGTCGTACACGAAGATGATCACCTCGCCCGTGCTCGTCACCTTGCGCACGCGCCGCTGCTCGGCGTCGTAGGTGTAGGTGCCCGTCACGCTGCCCTTGGTGATCGTCGCGATCTGGCCCCTCAGGTTGTAGGTGGCGCTGTAGTTGCCACTGCCATTGCCGCTGTCGGTGAGCGTGTTGCCGGCGTTGTCGTAGGCGAAGTTCCGCGTCGGGTCGCTGATGCTCGTGAGCCGGTTGCTCGTCGCCTCGGTGTTGTAGACGCTTTGGCTGCCGTTCAGGCTCACGCCGGTGCGGTTGCCGTTGGCGTCGTAGCTGATCGCCCAGCTCGCCGCGCTGGTGGTGATGCCGGTGATGCGGTCGTTCTCGTCGTAGCCGAAGCTCTGGTCCAGCGCCACCTGCGGCGTGCCGTCCGGGCTCAGGTGCGTGAAGCTGACGATCCGGTCGGCCGCGTCGTAGCGGATGTCGCGGTAGCCGTCCCCGATGCGCTGGCGCACGATGCGCCCGTTCAGGTCGTAGACCCGCTCATGGGCCTGTTGCCCGGCCGCCATCTCCCAGTTCCAGCTCTCTACCGGGCCGAAGGGGAAGTACTTGATGCCGCTGATCAACGTCGCCGCGCTGCTGCTCGCGTCGGGCGACAGGCTCAGGGAGCTCACGCGCCGGCCGGTGCGGATCAGGTTCAGCACCCGACCGGACGGATACGTGATGCTGTTCAGGCGCTTGAGCAGGTAGCCATAGCGCACGACGCTGACCACCTCGCTCGCGTTGGCCCCAGTTGCCGGTGCCACGCGCTGGGTCGTGGCAACCACGGCACCCCACGGGTCGTACTTGAAGCTGGCGGAGCCCGCCGGGTGATCGGTGCGGCTCAGGCGGCCGATGCTGTAGCTGTAGTCCGGACCCGTGAGGTCCCAGGTCCAGGTCACCGCCTGGCTGGGCTGCCCCGCTTGCGTGTAGCCGATGCTCGTCAGCCGGCCTTCGAGGTCGTAGGTGTAGGTCTCGGTGACGCCGCGGCTGTCGGTGCGGGTCTTCAGGCGCCGGGCTGCGTCGTAGGTGAGGTTGGTGATGCCCGTGTCCGGGCTGACCACTTGCGTCGCATCGCCGAAGCCGTCGCGCGGGTACTGGGTGACCAGGTTCCTCGGGTCGGTGACCTGCGTGGTGCGGTCGCCGCCGTCGTACTGGAACTGCGTCTTGCCCTGCTTCGGATCGGTGATGTCCTTGACGCGCTCCAGCGGGTCGTAGCTGGCCTTGGTCTGCAGGTTCAGGCCGCCGGGGTTGCGCGTCACCTTGGTCACGTTGCCCTGGGCATCGTATTCGTAGGTCCGCACTGGCGTGGGGGATTCCGGCGGCGGTGGCAACTGGGCCCAGGCGGCATGGCTGGCGAAGGCTGCTGCCATCAGGTTGAGTCGAATGGTCTTCATGTTCTTCACTCCCTGCCCGTGCCTTGCTGGGCACGGCCCAGCGCGTCCATCAGCCGCGCCACGGTTCGCTTCAAGCTCCCGGTCGGGTCCTTCGCCCGCTCGGCGGTCTGGTTGCCGGCGTTGTCCAGCACGTAGTCGATGCGGTTGCCGTCGTCGTCCGTTGCCGCGATTCGACGGTGCGCGTCGTCGTACTCGAAGCCGACCCAGGTGCCGTCGGGTTCGGTCACCCGGGTGAGTTGGCCCGCCGCATCCCAGGTGTAGGTTGTCGTCAGGCCATTCACCGTGGTGGTCAGCAAGCGCTGTCGCAGGTCGTAGGTGTTCACCGTCACGACGCCGCGCGGGTCGGTGCTCTGCAGCACTTGACCCAGCTTGTTGTATTCATTGAAGGTCGTCACCTTGCCGAGCGAGGTCGTGATCGACTGCAGGTCACCGCGCGTGTGGGTGGCCGTGGTGTCGGTGTAGTAGACGTAGGTGGTCGTGCCGCTGTCGGCATCGGTGACCGTGAGCACCTGGCCGTCTTCGTTGTAGGTCCAGGTGGTGACGATCACGGTCGCGCCCGCTTGCGGCGTGGCGTTGAAACCCAGGTGCCCGTCGACATCGGCGGTCTGCTGCACCACGCGCTTGCACAGGGATGCGGCCGGCTTGCCGTCCAGCAAGCTCGCGGTGCCCGGTGCGCAGCTGATCGTCGCGTTGCCCGCGAACGGATCGGGCTGGCCGTTGTAGACGTAGGTCGTGATCTGCTTCGGGGCGGCCACCTTGGTGGGCAGGCTCCAGTCCGGGTGCCACTGCGTGCTGGTCTTGGTGGCACCGGCCGGCAGGCTGGCGTTCGCCGGCGTCACGGCACTGCAGTCCTGCGTGGTCAACCCCACCACGCTCGTGATCACCAGGTTGCGCGCCAGGTCGTTGACGTAGCAGGTTCTGGTGCCGTTGAAGTTGTCGCGACTGGCGATGTTGCCGTTCGCGTCATAGCTTTGGCTCCTGCTGCTGGCCAGGCTGCCCGCGCCGCCCTGCTGGCCCTGCGCGCTGAACAGGTTCTTGCCGTTCACGCTGATCGCGCTCCACGTGGTCGTCTGCCCGCTCGGCTCCGTCATCACCGTGCCCGTCGGCAGGTTCCAGTCCTGGAACCTCACCTTGCCGTTGGCGTCGCCCTGTTCGGTCACCCGGATGCTGGGCGGCGTCGTGTAGCTCACCGCGTACCGCTCCACCCCGCCCGCGTGCTCCGTGCTGATCGCACGGCCCTGCGCGTCGTAGCCGAAGGTGGCGTAGCGGATGCCGCGCTCGTCGCCCACGCCGGTCAGCGCCCACGGCAGGGCCGTGTTCTCGTACAGGAAGCTGCGGGACTTGCCGTCGCGCCAGGTGATGCCGGTCAGGTTGTTCTGGCTGTCGTGGGTCAGCGTCGTGACCTGGCCCCCCGCATCGGTGATGGTGCTCAGCCGCCGCGCCAGGCCCGCGCCCGGGTCGACGTAGGTGAAGCTCAGGCTGCGGCCCCGGTTGTCGCTCGCCTGGGTCAGCAGCCCCGTGCTGTCGTAGGTGAAGCTGATGCGCGTCCGGTCCGCCCACGCCATCGCGGTCAGCTGGCCGGTGTTCGTGTACGTCTCCTGCACGTTGCTCGCGCTGTCGGTGTAGATGTAGCCGCCACCGGCCAGCGGGATGAATCGATCGGCGTTGCCGGGCTCGGCGCTCAGCTCACCGCTGCCGATGCGCGTCATCGTCTTGGCAACGCCCGTGCCCCGGTCGAACACGGTGGGCATCGGCAGCGTGCTCGAGCCTGCGCTGCTGCGGTCCGCCCCCAGGCTCACGCGCCGGTGCAGGTTGCTGAACCACAGCGAGCTGCCCAGCACCCCGCCGCGCTGCTGCTTGCCCGACACGCCGGCCAGTGCCGCCGGCAGCTTCGGGATCATGCTGCCGTTGTCGTAGCTGAACTGCAGCGTCGTGCGCCCGATCGCCAGCCCCGTGTCCAACACCTCGTGCTTGACCCCGCGCAGCGGATAGATCGGGTTGCCCTTGCACACCTCGCACTCCGGCGGCGGCGGGGCGCTTGCCCATGGCACCTCGACCGTCGGCACGCATCGCGTGGCGGTGCTGTCGGCCGTGTAGTCGTCGTTGCAGGTGCAGGTCGGCGACTCAATGAACCCGCTGGCATTGGCCGGGCAGCTGTAGGCATGGCCCTCGCGAAAGGTGTAGGTCCACCAGCCGGCGGTCCCCCAGCCGAACGGAAGATCCCTGCAGTCCTTGCACACGACGTTGTAGCAAATGCCGTCCCCGTGATTGGAGCCGCAGTACGCACCGTCGTTGACACCGGCCGGCAGGTATCGGTAGATGCCCACGCACGTCGTGCCATGCGCGAACATCACCACGGACTCCACGCAGTTCGCCACCGTCTGCGGCCCGAAGACTTCCCGCGAGGCGTCGAACTCCACCGTCTGCATCGGCGGCACCGGAATCGCAGCGACCTGCCCTTCGGCACGGGCCATGCCTTGCAGTCCGCACAGCAGCGCCAGCACCATGCCAGCCACGCTCCCCAGTTGCCGCACCCACACGCCCAACCGTCCAACGCAAAGCGCTCCACCACTGCGGTGGAGGCCCGATGACCTCTTCATGAACTCCTCCTCGTCGACCTCGTCACACGCCTTGCTTCGCGCCCTGGGTACTTCTTCAGGAGACTGCTTGAAACGCGAGCCGGCGGATTAGAACCGAACTTCGATGACTGAAGCAACGGGTACAGAGATCAGAGCCTCAGCTCGGCATGCGAGATCCGACCTACCCGAGCCAGTACCCCACCATCGCCCCGACCCACGCTCCCGCGATGGCCAGGTAGGGCAGGAAGAACGGCAACGGCGCGCGGAGGACCAGCCTCTCCAGCGGCGGCACGAGGACCCACAGCAACTGCAGCCCGGCCAGCCCGTACAGCGGCAGCAGCTGCAGCGCAGCGAACTTGCTCGCGAGGACACCGGTGGCCACCACCAACCCCTGCGTGCGAAGCAGCTGCACGAAAGCGCCCAGCAGCCGCTGCGCCTCGTCCGCCGGGGACAGCGCGCCGCCAAGGATCTGCACGAACCCGCTGCCGAAGTGATGCCACGCCGGCGGCCCGAGCAGCAACAGGCCGATCAACAGCAGGCTGCCCGGCATCGCCGCGATGATGGCGATGCGGGTCGCCGCGCCGCGCCGGTCGAATGCACCGCGCAACTCCGCCGCGCTCGGGTCCGGCTTCGCGATGTCCTGCGCGAGCAGGAAGCGCACCGACGATCCGAGCGGGATCATCAGCACCTCGAACCACCCCAGCGTCAGCAGCACCCGCCCCATCCCCAGCGAGACCCGCTGCACCACCACGCCGAAGGCGCGTGCGACGGCCGCCGCACACAAGCTGCCCGCAAGCGCCAGCCCGGTCCACGCCAGCAGCAGCTTCGCGAAGATCATCGACCGCCCGCCTTCGGATTCCACAGCTTCATGCCGCCCTCCCGCACCCGCGTACGTCGCGATGGCTCCGTCGGGTCTTCGTTCGTTGATCGGTGCGCAGTCGGGTGCGCCGGCCGATTCTAGGGTCGGGGGCGCGTGGCGGCCGCCGCGGCCAGCAGCGCGAGGCCACCGACCACCCAGCCCTGCACCGATCCCAGGGTCCACAGCATCGCGGCGCTGATGGCGCACCACGCAAGCGGCACGATCCACAGCAGGCGCACGAGGCGCCGCGAAGCGGCACCCACCGGCTCGACCAGCAGCAGCCAGGCCAGCGTCGCGAGCGCCGTCGGGTCGGGCGCCAGCCCGAAGAACTCGGCCTGCCGCCACGGCCGACCGAAGGCCAGGCCCAGCAGCGGATGCCCCAGAACCGCCCACAGCCCCAGCGCCACGCCGGCACGGGCGCGCGCCGTGCCGGCGGCTCCGCGCAGCCGGCCCGCGGCGGCCAGCACCAGCAGGCCGCCCCCCTGCACCCCGAAGGCCGCGGCGACGTAGGCCATCGGCCAGTTGATCGGTGCGAAGCGCTGCAGCAGGAAGGCCCAGGCGCTGAAGGCCCAGCACAGCGCGAACAGCACCGCCGCGGCGCGCAGCATCGGCATGCGCGTGCGCACCAGCAGCCAGCCCAGCACGGTGCCGGCCAGCACCCACTGCGCCGGCCACGCCGCGTCATTCAGCGATTCGAACAGCCGCCAGTAGATGCGCGGCGAGAACATCAGGAAGCTCGCCGGCCGGTACGTCCACCATTCGCTCAAGCCGCCTCCTCAGCCGGCCGCCACGCTGCGGGCCATGCGCTCGCGCAGCGCCGCATCGGGCAGGCGACCGCGCCCGGCCGCCATGTTCTGGCGCAGGTGCGCCACCTGGCTGGTGGCGGGGATCGCGCAGGTCACGGCGGGGTGGGCCACGACGAACTTCAGCGCCAGCTGTGCCCAGTGCCCGCAATCGACGTCCGCGGCCCAGGCCGGCAGCTTGCGCGAGGCCAGCGTGTCCAGCAAGGCCCCGCCGCGGAACGGGCGGTTCACGAGCACCGCGATGCCGCGCTCCTGCGCGAGCGGCAGGATGCGCCGCTCCACCTCGCGGTCGACCAGGTTGTAGGTGACCTGGATGAAGTCGATCGGCTGCGTGCGCATCACCTGTTCGAGCTCGGCATGGCGGCGCCCCTCGGACGTCGTGATGCCGACGTAGCGCAGCCGGCCCGCGGCCTTCATCTCGAACAGCCGCGGCAGGTGCTCCTGCCACGACAGCAGGTTGTGCACCTGCATCAGGTCGAAGCGCGGCACGCCCCAGAAGTTGCGCGACGCCTCCATCTGCGCCGCGCCGCGGCCGGCATCGCCGATCCACACCTTCTCGGCCGAGAACAGCGCGGCCGGCCGCCCCAGCTGGGCCAGCGCATGGCCGATGGTGGGCTGCGACGAGCCGTACATCGGCGACGAATCGATCAGCCGGCCGCCCTCGGCGAAGAAGGCCCGCACGACCTCGGTGCAGACATCGCGCGCACCGCGGTCGGTGCCGACGTTGAAGCTGATCCAGCTGCCCAGGCCGATCACCGGCAGCGGCTCGCCGCTCGACGGGATGCGGCGCGCCAACGCAGCCTCGGCGCGCGCCGGCAAGGCCGCTGCGGCGGCCAGCGCCGCCAGACATTCCCTGCGCGTCAGTCCGTGCGTGAAGCCGACCATGGTGGCGCCGAGAATACCCCGGCGCGCATTCAGGCGAGCAACTGCGCGATCACCTCCGCGAGGCCCACGCGGCCTTTCAAGCGCGTGGTCTCGTCGCCTTCGAAACGGATCCAGCCCTCGTTGAAGCCGTCCAGCATCCGGATGCGCGGCAACGGATTGCGCATGCCCTGCGCGCGGAACAGGGCTTCCCAGCCGTCGCGCGGCACCGCCTCGGCGCGCACCGGCCGCTGCAGCGCCTGCGCCAGCGCGGCGGCGATGTCGCTCGGGCTCACCGCCCGCGGCCCCTCGAGCTCGACGATGCGCGCCCCCGGTCCGTCCTGCAGCAGCAGCTCGGCGGCGACACGGCCGACGTCCGCCGTGCCCACCATCGGCACCGCCCTGTCCAGGGGCTGCAGGAAGGACGGGATCACGCCGTGCTCGCGCGCCGGCGCGATGTCCCAGGCCAGGTTCTCGAGGAACCATGCCGGGCGCAGGAAGGTCACCGGCAGCGGCAACGCCGACAAGGCCTCTTCCATCAGCGTGCGCTGGCTCAGCAGGTTGGATTGCGCGGCCTGGGCGCCGACGGTGGACAGGCACAGCACCCTCGTCGGACGCGCCGCTTCCAATGCCTGGCGCACCGCGGCGATCACCGCCCGCGCCTCGGCGAAGCCGGGCGCCGGGTCGAACACCGGCGGCGGCAGGATGAAGGCACTGGACGCGCCGGTGAACGCGCGCGCCAGCGCCGCCGCGTCCGCCATGTCGGCGACGGCGACCTCGCAGCCGAGCTCGGACCAGGCGCGGCCCTTGGCGGCATCGCGCACGACGGCGCGAACGCGCTGGCCGCGGGACAACAGGTGGCGCGCGACGGCGCCCCCGACCTTGCCGGTGATTCCGGTGATGGCATGCATGACGAAACTCCTGGGTTCAACGTGGAGCGAATGCTAGGAAGCGGTCCGCATTGAGTAAAGGTGTCCGGCGGCATATCATTCATGACACCGCATCACGAATAGCCCACCATGACCCTCGATGGACGACTGATCTCGAACGTCGGCGTGCTCGCCGCGGTGGTCGAAGGCGGCAGCTTCGCGCGCGCGTCCGAGGCGCTGGGCATCACGCCTTCGGGCGTGAGCCGCGCGATCGCCCGGCTGGAGGCGCGCATCGGCGTGCGCCTGCTCGACCGCACCACCCGTTCGCTGAACCTGACCGACGAAGGGCGCGAGCTCTACGCCAACATCAACCCGCTGGTGCTGGGCATCGAGGATGCGGTCACGCGCACCAGCGGCTCATCCGGCGCGGTGCAGGGGCGTTTGCGCGTCAACACCGATGCGTTCACGTCGCGCCTGCTGCTGGCGCCGCACCTGCCGCGCCTGCTGGCGCTTCACCCGCAGCTGTCGCTCGAGCTGATCGCGCGCGACCAGCTGGGCGACCTGGTCGGCGAAGGCTTCGACATCGCGGTGCGTTTCGGCGAACCGCCGAGTTCGTCGCTGGTGGCGCGCAAGCTGCTCGACAGCCGCATCGTCACGGTCGCATCGCCCGCCTACCTGAAGCGCCACGGCCGGCCCGGCAAGCCGGCCGAGCTGGCCGGCCACGCCTGCATCCAGGTGCGCAACCCGCTCACCGGCCAGCCCTTCGCATGGGAATTCCAGCGCGGCCGCAAGCAGGTCCAGGTGCCGACCCAGGGCCGCCTGACGCTCACCGACCCCGGCACGCTGCTCGCCACCGTGCTGGCCGGCGCGGGCATCGCACAGATCAAGGCAATCGGCATCCAGCAGCAGCTCGATGCCGGGCAGCTGGTCGACCTGTTCCCCGACTGGCCCGACGAGCGCTTCCCGCTGTATGCGCTCTACCCGTCGCGCCACCTGCCGGCGGCGAAGGTGCGGGCCTTCATCGAATTCGTCGTCGAGGTGCTGGGCGCCGGCGAGCTCAGTCGACCACATGCCCCTCGTACTGCGGCAGGTCGTCGGTGATCGTGAACCACGGCGCCTTCGAGCCGACGAAGATGTGGCAGCCCGGCCGGATGGACGGGTCGTCGACCAGGCTGCCCATCGTCACGTGCAGCCACTCGCCCTCGCGCACCCGCGAGTAGAGGAACGAGCCGCAGGCGCGGCAGCGGGCATCGTGGCCGCGTTCGTCGCCGATGATCATCAGCCGGTCGGCGCCCTGCACGACCGCCAACTTCCCGTGCGGGATCCCGGCGGTGGGCTTGAAGGCCGAGCCCGTCGCCTGGCGGCAGCGCGAGCAGTGGCAGTTGAGCGCGTAGACGAACTCGTCGGCCACGCGGTACTGCACGGCCCCGCACTGGCATTGCCCACGCAGCTGGCGGGCGCTTTCGGTTGGCGACATGGTCACGGCATTCCCCTCTCTGCACTTCGGCAGCCATCGGACGCGCGGATCGTAGCGCCTTGCCGCTTGCGCTCTTTCCATATTTCCACTATTCTCGATTCATGGAAGAACAAGACGTCATCAAATCCCTTGCGGCGCTGGCCCACCCGGTGCGCCTGAAGGTGTTCCGGGCGCTGGTGGTCACCAGCGCCAGCGGCCTGACGCCGGGCTCGATGGCCGAGGCGCTGGAGATGCCGCAGAACACGCTGTCGTTCCACCTGAAGGAGCTGGCGAACGCCGGGCTGGTGACGCAGGAGCGCTCGAGCCGCAACATCGTCTACCGCGCCGCCTACGACCGCATGAATGCCTTGCTCGGCTACCTGACCGAGAACTGCTGTGCCGGCGCCGAATGCGCCCTTCCGTCCACCGCGGCCGCCTGCGGCTGCTGATGCCACCCCCCTGACCGGAGCCCCTGCCATGAAGCGTTTCCATGTCCATGCCCACGTTGCCGACCTGCAGGCATCGATCGCCTTCTACTCGAAGATGTTTGCCGCCGCGCCGACGCGCGTCGAGGCCGACTATGCGAAGTGGATGATCGAGGATCCACGCATCAACTTCGCGATCAGCACGCGCGGCGGCACGCCCGGGGTCGACCACCTCGGCATCCAGGCCGACAGCGAGGAAGAACTGGTCGCGCTGAAGGCGCAGGCCGAGGCCGCCGACATGACGCTGCTGGACGTCGGCGAAACCAGCTGCTGCTATGCGCGCAGCGACAAGTACTGGCTGACCGATCCGCAGGGCATCGCATGGGAGCAGTTCCACACGCTGGGCAACATCCCCGTGTTCAGCGAGAAGGCGCCCCAGGGCAAGCCGGTCGGCATTCCCGTCAAGGCCGCCTCGTCGTGCTGTTGAGGCGCTTGCTGGCCGAGGGCCTGGGCACCGCTCTGCTGCTGGCCATCGTGATCGGCTCGGGCGTGATGGCCGAGCGGCTGGCCGGCGGCAACGCGGCGGTCGCGCTGCTGGCCAACACGCTGGCCACCGTCGGCGGGCTGTACGTGCTGATCGAGCTGTTCGGCCCGCTCAGCGGCGCGCATTTCAACCCGGCGGTGTCGCTGGTGATGGCGGCACGCGGCGCGCTGCCGCGCAGTGCCCTCCTCCCCTACGTCGCGGTGCAGCTGGCCGGCGCGGTGCTCGGCGCCTGGCTGGTGCATGCCATGTTCGAGATGAACCTGCTCCAATGGTCGTCGCGCGTGCGCAGCGGCCAGGGCCAGTGGATCGCCGAGACGGTGGCGACCGCCGGCCTGCTTCTGGTGATCCTGCGCGCCCCGGCCGCGCGCGTCGCCGCGATGGTCGCGGCCTACATCGGCGCCGCCTACTTCTTCACCGCATCGACCAGCTTCGCCAACCCGGCCGCCACGGTCGGCCGAATGTTCAGCGACAGCTTCGCCGGCATCGCGCCGGCCAGCGCGCCGGGCTTCATCGCTGCCCAGCTGCTGGGCGCCGGCCTCGCGCTGGGTGTCGATCGCCTGCTGCCCCCACCCGAGCCCCGCCATGCCTGACATCACCATCTTCCACAACCCCGCCTGCGGCACCTCGCGCAACACGCTGGCGCTGATCCGCCACGCCGGCATCGAGCCGACGGTCGTCGAGTATCTGAAGACGCCGCCGACCGCGGCGATGCTGCGGGCGCTGGCCGCGGCGACCGGCCAGCCGCTGCGCGCGCTGCTGCGCGAGAAGGGCACGCCGTATGCCGAGCTCGGCCTCGGCGACCCGGCCCTGGGCGACGACCAACTGCTCGAGGCCATTGGCCGGCACCCGATCCTGTTGAACCGCCCGATCGTCGTCACGCCGCGCGGCACGCGGCTGTGCCGGCCGTCCGAGGCCGTGCTCGCACTGTTGCCGAACGGGCCGCTGCCCCCTTTCACGAAGGAAGATGGCGAGGTGGTCATCGACACCGGCGTGCGCCGCGCGTTCGCCGGCGACTGGCCGGCCATCGAGGCGCTGCTGTCGTCGAACGGATTGCCACTGGCCGGCGCAAGGGAGCACCTGGATTCCTTCGTCGTCGCGCTGGAAGACGGCTCTGTGATCGGCTGCGCGGCGCTGGAGGCGCACGGCGGCTTCGGGCTGCTGCGATCCGTCGCCGTCGACCCCGCCCTCCGCTCGCGCGGCGTGGCGCAGCGGCTGGTGGCGCAGCTGCGCGCGGCCGCCCATGCGGCGCGGCTGCATGCGCTCTACCTGCTGACCACGACGGCAGCGCCGTACTTCGAAGGCCTCGGCTTCGTGCGCACCGAGCGGGCGCAGGCGCCCGCGGCGCTGCAGCAGTCCGCCGAGTTCCAGGGCGCCTGTCCCGGCTCGGCGGTCCTGATGCGGCTGGAAGCGCCGTGAAGACGCTGCGCATCGCCACGCCCGACGACGCCGAGGCCGTGCGCGCGATCTACGCACCGGTCGTCACCGCCAGCACGATCTCGTTCGAGCTGGAGCCTCCATCCGTGCCGGAGATGCGCTCGCGCATCACGGCCACCCTCGCGACGCTGCCGTGGCTGGTCTCGCTCGACGCCGCGGGCCAGGTCGACGGATTCGCCTACGCCGGCCGGCATCGCGAACGGCCGGCGTACGCGTGGGCCGCCGACACCACCGTCTACGTGCGCGAGGACGCCCGCGGCCAGCGCGTCGGGACGCGGCTTTACGCCGAACTGTTCAGCCATCTCTCGGCACTGGGCTACCACCAGGCTTTCGCCGGCATCGCGCTGCCGAATGCCGCCAGCGTCGCGCTGCACGAATCGGCCGGCTTCGTGCCCGTGGGCGTGTTCCGGGAGGTCGGGTTCAAGTTCGGCGCCTGGCGCGACGTCGGCTGGTGGCAGCGGCGCCTGGGCGACGGCGTGCCGCCAGGCCCGCCCGGCGTGTTCAGGGCCGCCTGACGCGACGGCCGACGATCCCGGCAAAGCCCCGAGGGTCCCGAGCCTGGAGGCTACAGCTGCCGCGCCTCGAAGGTGTTGCACTGGTCGACGCTGCCGGTCTGGAAGCCGCGCTTGAACCAGCTGACGCGCTGCGCGCTGGTGCCGTGCGTGAAGGTCTCGGGCACCACGGTGCCCTGCGACTTGCGCTGCAGCGTGTCGTCGCCGATCTGCGTCGCGGCATTCAGCGCCTCTTCGACGTCGCCCTGCTCCAGCACCTGGCGCGCGGCCTGCGCGTCGTGCGCCCAGATGCCGGCGAAGCAATCCGCCTGCAGTTCGAGGCGCACGCTCAGCGCGTTCTGCTGCGCCTCGCTGACGCGCCCGCGCATCGCGTCGACCTTGCCGCTGATGCCCATCAGGTTCTGCACGTGGTGGCCGACCTCGTGCGCGATCACGTAGGCCTGCGCGAAATCGCCCGGCGCGCCCAGGCGGGTGCGCATGGTCTCGTAGAAGCTCAGGTCGATGTAGACCTTCTGGTCGCCCGGGCAGTAGAACGGGCCCATCGCGGCCTGGCCGCGGCCGCAGGCGGTGGGCTCGCTGCCGCGGAACAGGCGCAGCTTCGGCTCGCGGTAGGTGCCGCCCATCTCCTTGAACTTGGCACGCCAGACGTCTTCGGTGTCGGCCAGCACGACCGAGACGAAGCGGGCCATCTTGTCTTCGGCCGGCGGCTTGCCGGCCGGGGCCTGCTGCTGCGTCGGGGCGGCGCCGCCGCCGCTCAGCAGGCTGAGCACGGTGAGCGGGTTGACGCCGAAGATCCAGCCGGCCACCAGCGCGATGGCCACCGAGCCGAGCCCGATGCTGCGGCCGCCGAAACCGCCGCCACCACCACCACCCCCGCCGCTGCCGCGCGCGTCTTCAACGTTGTCGCTCTCGCGGTTGCCTTCCCACTTCATGGCGCTTCCCCCGGCTGGTGGCTGGAGGGGCCATGGTAGCCCCCATCAATGCAAATCGGTATCGGTGGCGAGGTACTGGCCGAACAGCTGCAACGCGAGCCGCTGCAGGTCGGCATCGGCGCTGCCGTGCGCGATGGCGATGCGCTCGTAGGCATAGGGGCGGTCGTACATCATGCGGGCGATGTTGACCGGCAGCGCCTCGCGTGCCATCAGCGAGCGAAAGCTCGCCAGCGCCCGGAGGTCGCCGACCAACGGCTGCTGGCGCAGGCCTGCGGGAGGCGGCGGGAGTTCGGACGGGGCAGAGGATTCCGAGGGAGCCGGCATGAGACCTCCATGCATCCCGGCGCGAAAGCGGCGCCGTGCTGCACACGATAGCCACGCCGGCGGCACGGAATCGCGGGAATTGACACCCCGCGGCAGCTCAGATCACGTCTTCGGGAGGGTGACGCCGGTCTGGCCCTGGTACTTGCCGCCGCGGTCCTTGTAGCTGGTCTCGCAGACCTCGTCGCTCTCGAAGAACAGCACCTGCGCACAGCCCTCGCCGGCGTAGATCTTGGCCGGCAGCGGCGTCGTGTTGCTGAACTCGAGCGTCACGTAGCCCTCCCATTCGGGCTCGAAGGGGGTCACGTTGACGATGATCCCGCAACGCGCGTAGGTGCTCTTGCCGAGGCAGATCGTCAGCACGCTGCGCGGGATGCGGAAGTATTCGACGGTGCGCGCCAGCGCGAAGCTGTTGGGCGGGATCACGCAGACGTCGGCGTTGATGTCGACGAAGCTCTTCTCGTCGAAGGCCTTCGGGTCGACCACCGTGCTGTAGATGTTGGTGAAGACCTTGAATTCGGGTGCGCAACGGATGTCGTAGCCGTAGCTGCTGGTGCCGTAGCTGACGATCTTGTGGCCGTCGGCGGCAAAGCGCACCTGGCCGGGCTCGAACGGCTCGATCATCCCGTGCTGCTCGGCCATGCGGCGGATCCACTTGTCGCTCTTGATGCTCATGGGGTGTCCCTGGAAAGAGCCGACATTCTAGAAGCCGTGGCAGGGAGTCCCGGATTGACATCCGGGCTACGGTCTTTCAAATGCACGCCGCTCAGCTGCAGCCGCTGCGCCTCCCGCACCAGCCACACCAGCTTGCGCGCCGCCGCGGCGTACGGCAGCCCCTCGGGGCGCACGTTCGAGATGCAATTGCGCTCGGCATCGCTGCGCCCGCGGCGCGGCGCCCAGGTGAGGTAGATGCCCAGGCTGTCCGGCGAGCTGAGCCCCGGCCGTTCGCCGATCAGCATCACCAGCAGCCGCGCCCGCAGCAGCTCACCGACCGGGTCGCCGAGCGCGACGCGCGCCTGCCGCGCCACCACCACCGGGCCGAAGCGCCAGCCGGGTGGCGCCTGCGCGCGGATCTCGGCGACCAGCGGCGCCGCGTGCCGGCTCACCGCCAGCGACGACAGCCCGTCGCCCACCACCAGCTGCACGTCGAACCCGCCCGGCGCCTCGGCCAGCCGCGCCGCCGAGGCCTCGTCCAGGCGCCGCCCCAGGTCGGGACGCAGCAGGTAGGTCGGGCGGTCGGGCGCCGCGCTGTGCACCTGCAACGTCGGCCAGCCGGCCTGTTGCAGCGCCGCGCACAGCGCGTCGACGTCCAGCGGCACGTGCACCGCGTCGCGCGCCTGCGCGTGCGCGAAGCCGAAGCGCAGCACCTCCTCGGTCGGCAGGCTGACGCCGCTGCGGCCCAGCGCGACCCGCGCCGCGGTGTGCTGGCGCAGCGCGCCCCACGGGTCTTGCGTGATCGCGTCCCTGGCCGTCATGCCGCCAGCCTCGGCAGGTCCAGGCGCTCGATCAGGCTGTGCCCCGCGGCAATCGGCAGCACGCGCCCGTCGCCGTCGGTGATGTGCATCTTCTGCAGCCAGGCCTCGAACTCGGGCGCGCGCTGCAGCCCGAGCAGCTCGCGCAGGTACAGCGCATCGTGGAACGAGGTGCTCTGGTAGTTGAGCATGATGTCGTCGGCGCCCGGCACGCCCATGATGAAGCTGAGCCCGGCGGCGCCGAGCAGCGTCATCAGCGTGTCCATGTCGTCCGAATCGGCCTCGGCATGGTTGGTGTAGCAGACGTCGCAGCCCAGCGGCAGCCCCATCAGCTTGCCGCAGAAGTGGTCTTCGAGCCCGGCGCGGATGATCTGCTTGCCGTCGTACAGGTACTCCGGGCCGATGAAGCCGACCACGGTGTTGGTCAGCAGCGGCGAGAAGGCCCGCGCCACCGCGTAGGCGCGCGCCTCGCAGGTCTGCTGGTCGACGCCGTGGTGGGCGTCGGCCGACAGCGCCGAGCCCTGCCCGGTCTCGAAATACATCACGTTGGCCTCGGCCGGGTCGCCCACCGTCGCGCGCTTCAGCGACAGCGCGGCGGCACGCGCCTCGCGCAGCAGCGCCAGGTCGATGCCGAAGCTGGCGTTGGCCTTCTGCGTGCCGGCCACCGACTGGAACACCAGGTCGACCGGCGCGCCGGCCTCGATCGCCTGCACCGTGTTGGTGACGTGGGTCAGGATGCAGGACTGCGTGGGGATCTCGAAGCGGCGGATCAGCTCGTCCAGCAGGTGCAGCAGGTCGACCAGCGCCGGCATGCTGTCGCTGGCCGGGTTGATGCCGATCACCGCATCGCCGGCGCCGTAGAGCAGCCCGTCGAGCATCGAGACCGCGATGCCGCGCGGGCTGTCGGTCGGGTGGTTCGGCTGCAGCCGCACCGACAGCCGCCCGGGCAGCCCGATGGTGTTGCGAAAGCGCGTGACGACACGGCACTTGCGCGCCGCGAGGATCAGGTCCTGGTTGCGCATCAGCTTGCTGACCGCGGCCGCCATCTCCGGCGTGACGCCGGCGCGCACGCGGGCCAGTGCCGCTTCGTCGGCCTGCTCCGACAGCAGCCAATCGCGAAAGCCGCCCACCGTCAGGTGCGAGATCTCCGAGAAGGCCGCGCGGTCGTGCGTGTCGACGATCAGCCGCGTGACCTCGTCGTCTTCGTACGGGACCAGCGCTTCGTCGAGGAAGCGCTGCAGCGGCAGGTCGGCCAGGCACATGCGCGCGGCCATGCGTTCGGCGGCGCTGCCGGCGGCGATGCCGGCCAGCTGGTCGCCCGAGCGCGCCGGCGTGGCGCGCGCCATCACCGCCTTCAGGTCGGCGAACTGCCAGGTCTGCGTGCCGATGCGGTGGCGATAGGCCATGCGGGAAGCGTCCTCATCACCCCTGGGCTGCGAGCGCCGCGGCGCGCCGCTCGCGTCCGCTGAACAGGAAGACGACGCCGGCCAGGAGCATCAGGCCGGCGAAGATCAGCGAGAGCAAGGTGTTGTACCAGACCATCGCGACCAGGCACAACACGGCCAGCGCCAGCGCGATGGCCGGGAACAGCGGGTAGCCGATGGCGGGGAACGGGCGGGCCAGGTCGGGCTCCTTGCGGCGCAGCCGGAACAGGCTGAGCATGGACATGATGTACATCACGATGGCGCCGAACACCGACATCGTGACGATGTTGGCCGTGAGCGTCTGCCCGCCGAACGAGAACAGCTCGTCGCTGAAGATGGCGGCGATGCCGATGACCCCGCCGGCCAGCACCGCGCGGTGCGGCGTGCCGAAACGCGGGTGGATCGCGGCGAGCCAGGCCGGCAGGTAGCCGGCGCGGGCCAGCGCGAACATCTGGCGCGAGTAGCCGAGGATGATGCCGTGGAACGAGGCGACGAGGCCGAACAACCCGATCCACACCAGCATGTGCAGCCAGCCGCTGTGTTCGCCGACGACGGCCTTCATGGCCTGCGGCAGCGGGTCGTTGATGTTGGACAGCGTGCGCCAGTCGCCGACGCCGCCGGCGAACACCATCACGCCCAGTGCCAGCAGCACCAGCGTCGCGATGCCGGCGATGTAGGCGATCGGGATGGTGCGGCGCGGGTCTTTCGCCTCTTCGGCGGCCATCGCGACGCCTTCGATCGCGAGGAAGAACCAGATCGCGAACGGGATCGCCGCGAACATGCCCGACAGCGCGAGCGGGCTGAAGCTGTCCTGCCCGGCCCAGCCGTGGGCGACGAAGTTGGCCACCGAGAAGCCCGGCGCGACCACGCCCATGAAGACCAGCAGCTCGAAGATCGCGAGCACGGTGACGATCAGCTCGAAGGTGGCGGCGGTGCGCACGCCGACGATGTTGAGCGCCATGAACACGACGTAGGCGCCGCAGGCCATCAGCTTGGGGCTGACGGCCGGGAACTGCACCTGCAGGTAGGCGCCGATGGCCATCGCGATGGCCGGGGGCGCGAACACGAACTCGATCAGCGTCGCGAAGCCGGCGATGCAGCCGCCGACGGGGCCGAAGGCGCGGGTGGCGTAGGCGAAGGGGCCGCCGGCATTGGGGATGGCGGTGGTCAGCTCGGTGAAGCTGAAGATGAAGGTGGTGTACATCGCGGCGACCACGGTGGCGGTGACCAGGAAGCCCAGCGTGCCGGCGCTGGCCCAGCCGTAGCTCCAGCCGAAGTACTCGCCGGAGATGACCAGCCCGACGGCCAGTCCCCACAGGTGCCAGGCGTTCAGCGTGGCTTTGAGATGACCCGTTTGCATGGAAGCTCCAATCGCGACGAAGGGGTTGGATGGGACTGCTGCGTTCTGGCTCGCAAGATTCGTTCCTCTGGTTCCTGCGTCCCCGGATTGGCATCCGGGAGCATCAGCAGACGACGTCGCACCCGGCATCGCGCAGCGCCTGGAGAGCCGGCATGCGCCGCGAGCGCGCATCGGTGACCACGAGGTCGATGTCGCCCACATCGCACCACCCGATGCGGCTGGTTTGCCCCAGCTTGGCGTGGTCGGCCAGGATCACGCGCCGTTTCGAACGGGCCACCATCGCACGCGCGACCTCGGCCTCGCGATGCTCGTAGCTGGTCGCGCCATGCCCGGCATGCAGGGCCACCGGCGACAGCAGCGCGAGGTCGGCGTGATGGCGGTTGATCTCGGCCACGGTCTGCTCGCCATAGGTGGCACCGATGTCGGCCACCGGTCGCCCCCCCAGCAGGATGACCTCATGGCGTCGCGCATCGGTCGCCACCAAGGTCATCGCGACGTCGAACGAGTTGGTGATGACGGTCAGGCCGGACAGCGACGCCAGCTCGGCCGCGAGCGCCGACACCGTGCTGCCGGCATCGAGGAACACCGTCTGCCCCGGCTGCAACAGCTTGGCTGCCGCTCGCGCCATGGCGCGCTTCTCGGCCAGCCGCACCTTCACGCGCTCGCCGATCGGCGCCTCCGGCTCGGGGCCGGTCGCGACCACGCCCCCGTGCACGCGGCGCAACTCGCCCAGGGCCTCCAGCGCCATCACGTCGCGGCGCACGGTCTCGCGCGACACGCCGAGGTCGACCGCGATGCGCTCGGTACCCAGGCGCTGGAAGTTCGCGAGCAGGGCCCGCAGTCTCTGGTATCGGTCTTCCTGCAGCATCGGCTCAGCCACTCCTCGAACGTGACAGCGCCTGCAGCGCCAGGGCCGCGGCGCCGACGATCGCCATGATGCAGGTCGAGAATGCCGCCGCCTGCGACGTGAAACCGGCCTCGTCCAGCCGCATCACGCTCACCGCCCCCAGCATCGTCGACGGCGTCACCAGGAAGATGACCGCCGACAGCGTGACCATCGAGCGCATGAACAGGAACAGCCCGACCGCCCACAGCGTCGGGCGCAGCGCCGGCACCACCACGTCGCGCCAGCTGCGCAGCACGCCGCCACCGAGCACGCTGCACGCCTCCTCCAGCGCGGCCGGCACCGCGCGCACGCCGCTCGCCATCGTCACGTAGGCCTGCGTGTGGTAGTGGTAGAAGTTGCACAGCGCCAGCAGGACGACCGAGCCGTACAACGCCGCGAACGGCCAGCCCTGGCGGTTGAACGCGAACACGTACGACAACCCGAGCACCAGGCCCGGCACCGCCACCGGCAGCGCGGCCAGCAAGGCCACCGCGCGCGCCGCCGGCGGTGCGAGCCGACGCGCCCCCAGCGCGAGACCGAACAGCAACAGCGTGCCGCCGCCCGCCGCCAGCACCGACACCGCCAGCGACGTCCACAGCGGCGCATAGCCGCCCGCCAGCGTGATGTCGTAGTGCTTGAGCGTGAACTCGAGCCTGTACGGCCACAGCCGCATCAGGCTGCCCAGCACGACCGTGCCGACCACGCACGACAGCGCGGCGGCAATCAGCATGCAGCCGGCGAAGAAGGGCACGTCGCGCCACGCGCGTCGCTGCGGCTGCGGCGGCCGCGCCGACTCTGCGCCCAGCCCGGCCTGGCGGCGCGCCGCCACGTGCTCGATCCAGACCGACAGCCCGGCCGGCAGCAGCAGCACCAGGCCCACCACCGAACCGAGCCCGAACTTCATCTGCCCGCTGACCTGGTTGTAGATCTCGGTCGCCAGCACCTGGTAGTCGCCGCCGATCACGACCGCATTGCCGAAATCGGTGATCGTGACGGTGAACACCACGAAGGCCGCACTCAGCAGGCCGTAGCGCATGCCCGGCAGCGTGATGTCGACGAATCGCCGCCACGGCGTGGCCCCCAGCAGCTCGGCCGCCTCGTACTGCCGCGCATCGCCGTGGCGCAGCGCGGCGCGCAGGATCATCGCTGCCTGGGGCAGCGCGTACATCACGTCGGCCAGCAGCAGGCCGGTGAAACCGTACAGCTCGGGCCGCACGCCCAGCAGCTTGCCGACCAGCCCGTTGCGCCCGAGCAGGAAGATCAAGCCCAGGCCCAGCACCAGCGACGGCGCCAGCACCGGCAGTGCCAGGCTCGCGCCGACGAAGCGCTTGCCCGGCATCGCGGTGCGCTCGAGGCCGAACGCGAGCACGAAGGCCAGCAGCAGCGTGATCGCGGTGGTGGCCACCCCCAGCACCAGGCTGTGCAGCAGCGCCCGCCACACGCCCGGCGCATGCCACAGCGCCAGGTAGTTCGAGAGGCCGACGCCGCCGTTGTCGTCCAGCAGGCTGCGCCAGGCGATCGTCAGCATCGGCAGCGCGAAGAACATCAGCAGCGCCGCCAGCGGGATCCACAGCCCCAGGCGCAGCAGCCAGCGATCGAACGGCGTTGCCGTCATGCGCGGACCCAGGCGCAATCGGCCGCCGCGATGCGCACCGACACCGCATCGCCCGGCGCCAGCAGCGGGCCGGCCGCCGGCAGCTCGGCCAGCAGCTCGCGCCCGCGCCACGCAATGCGCAGGCGCCGCAGGTTGCCGAGGAAACTGACATCGACGACACGGCTGTCGGCGCCGGCCTGCGCTGCCAGCGCGATGCGCTCGGGCCGCACGCAGGCCTCGTCGCCGTCGGGGTCGCCGTGCAGCAGCTCGGGCGCCGCGTCGCGCACCCAGTCGCGCGGCAGCAGGTTGCCGTGCCCCATGAAATCGGCCACGAAGCGCGTGCGAGGTTGCAGGTACAGCTGCTGCGGCGTGCCCTGCTGCTCGATGCGGCCGCCGTTCATGCAGACGATGGTGTCGGCCAGCGCCATCGCCTCTTCCTGGTCGTGCGTGACCATCAGCGTCGGGATGCCGAGGCGGCGCTGCAGCTCGCGCAGCTCGCGCCGCAGCTCGGCGCGCACCTTGGCGTCCAGCGCCGACAGCGGTTCGTCGAGCAGGATCAGCGCCGGGTCCACCGCGACCGCGCGCGCCAGCGCGACGCGTTGCTGCTGTCCGCCCGACAGCTGGCCCGGGTAGCGCCCGGCCAGTTCCGCGAGCTTCACCATCTCCAGCAACTCGGCCACCCGCGCCTCGATGCGGGACGCCGGTGCACCGCGAATGCGCAGGCCGTAGCCGACGTTCTGTGCGACCGTCATGTGCGGGAACAGCGAGTACGACTGGAACACGATGCCGAAGCCGCGCTCGCGTGCCGGCACCGCGGCCAGGTCGCGCCCGCCCAGCATCAGCCGGCCGCGGTCGGCTTGCAGAAGCCCGGCGATGATGCGCAGCAGCGTCGTCTTGCCGCAGCCGCTCGGCCCGAGCAGGCAGACGAATTCGTCGGCACCGATCGACAGGTCGATGTGGTCGAGCGCGACGAAGCCGTCGAAGCTCTTGTGCAGTGCGCTGATCTGCAGCGCCATCCCCGCCGCCACCCTCAGCGCCCGATCGCCTTCTGCCAAGCCGCGAGCGTCGCGTCGCGGTCCTTGGCCGATTGCGCGAAGTTCATCGGGTACAGCACCTTCGACAGGTCGGCCGGCAGGCCGGCGATCTGGGCCGCCTTCGACGGCGGCGTGCCGGGGATCGTCACGATCTCCTTGTACCGGGTGTACAGCGCCGCGGCCTCGGGAGACAGCGTCCAGTCGAGGAAGCGCTTCGCGTCGGCCTTGTTCTTCGAGCTCTTCATCAGCGCCGAAGCCTCCAGCTCGTAACCGGCGCCGTCGCTCGGGATCACCATCTTGACCGGGAAGCCTTCTTCCACCGACTGGATCGCCGCAAAGGCGAGCGAAGCACCGATCGCGTATTCGCCGGCGCGGGCCGCCTTGCACGGGCGCGAACCCGACTTGATGTACTGCGCAACGTTGCCGTCCAACGCCTTCAGGAAGGCCCAGCCCTTGTCGTTGCCCTGCGACTGCAGCAGCGCCGCCACCTGCAGGTAGCCGGTGCCCGAGGACACCGGGTTGGGCATCACCACCTCGCCCTTGTAGATCGGGTTGGCGAGGTCCTTCCACGAGGTCGGCATCGGCAGGTTCTTGGCCTTCAGCACCTCGGTGTTGACGCAGAACGCCGCCATGTAGCCGGTGGCGGCGAACCACTTGCCGTCACCCGCCTTGTACGCGGCCGGCAGCTTGTCGACGCCCTTCCCGGCGTAGGGCTCGACCATCGCGCCGATGCGCGGATCCAGCATGTTGGTCACCGCCCAGCCCCAGATCACGTCGTGCTGCGGGTTGCCGGCCTCGGCCAGGATGCGCGCGCCCAGGTCGCCGGTGGACAGGCGCAGCACCTTCACGTCGACGTCGGGCAGGCTCTTCTTCGCCGCAGCCACGTAGTCGGCGATCTCGTTCTCCTCCAGTGCGGTGTAGGCGGTGATGGTGCCGGCGCGGGCCGGGCCGTACAGCGCACACAGCGCGGCAGCGATCAGCAAGGGGCGGATGAGGGTCATCGGACTTCTCCAGTGGGGTGCGTCAAACCGGGGCGGGTCACCAGTGCAGGGCACGCTTCGTGCATTGGCACTGTGCATTTTCGGGTGTTTGTGCAAATCTGTGCGTTTCAACGGAACGGGTTTCGCACGAAGCGTGCCAAGCGATGAGGTCCCCATGAGCGATGAATCGGAGTTCCTGTCTTCCCTGCCGGCCCATGAGCGGCTCGCGATGCAGCTGGCAAACGAGGCCGGCAGCGCCGCGCTGCGCTGGTTTCGCAGCCGCGTCGAGGTGTTGACCAAGGCGGACGACAGCCCGGTCACGGTGGCCGACCGCGAGGTCGAGCGCGCCTTGCGCGAGCGCCTTGCCGCGGTGCGGCCGGACCACGGCCTGCTCGGCGAAGAACACGGCCGCGAGCGGCTGGATGCGGATTGGGTGTGGGTGATCGACCCGATCGACGGCACCAAGGCCTTCATCACCGGCTCACCACTGTGGGGCAACCTGCTGGCACTGCTGTGGCGCGGGCGGCCGGTGCTGGGACTGGTCAACCTGCCAGCGCTGGGCGAGCGCTGGCTCGGCAGCAGCGGGCAGCAGAGCACGTGGAACGGCACGCCGTGCCACGCGAGCGCCTGCACCCGCCTTGCCGATGCGCGGGTTTACACCACCTCGCCCGATGCCTTCGACGCGGCTGGCTGGCTCGCTTTCGATCGCCTGAGCCGCCAGGCGGCGTTGCGCCGCTTCGGCGGCGACTGCCACAGCTACGGCTCGCTGGCCTCGGGCCACGTCGACCTGGTCGTCGAGAGCGGGCTGCAACCCTATGACTACCTGGCGCTGGTGCCCGTGATCGAGGGGGCCGGCGGGGTCATCAGCGACTGGCAGGGGCGGCCACTGCACATGGCCTCGGACGGCAGGGTCGTGGCGGCGGCAACACCGGCCTTGCATGCGCAGGCGCTGGCGGGGCTGGCCGATGCTTGAAAACATCGGCAAACACGCCATGTGCAAGGTGTCACAGTCGAAACCTTGCGAAAGATGCCCAGCGCTCTAAGATGGGCTTCCGATCGCAGCCCTGGCTCAGACCACGGAGAACACCATGACGAGACAACGTTCGGCCCTGGACCTCCTGGCGCAATACGCGGCCTATCACCGCGACCGCCGCAACATCACCACCCACTTCGCCGGCATCCCGCTGATCGTGTTCGCGGTCGGCGTGCTGCTCGCCAAACCGGCCTTCACGCTGGGCAGCCTGGCCCTCACGCCGGCCTGGATCGTGTGGGGGCTGGCAACGGTCTGGTATCTGACCCGCGGCAACCTGGCGCTCGGCCTGGCGGTGAGCCTGGTCAACGGCGTGCTGATGGCGCTGGCACAGACCGTCTCGGGCGGCAGCCTCGCCAGCTGGCTGGGCTGGGGCCTCGGCAGCTTCATCCTCGGCTGGGTCATCCAGTTCGTCGGGCACTACTACGAAGGGCGCAAGCCGGCCTTCGTCGACGACATCGTCGGCCTGCTGGTCGGGCCGATGTTCGTGACGGCCGAGGTGATGTTCTCGCTGGGCTGGGGACGACCGTTGCTGGCCGAGATCGAGCGCCGGGTCGGGCCGACCGTCCTGCGCGACCTGGCGCACCCTGCCGCCTGATCCGTGCTTCTGCGCTGGACCAGGCGCGCCGCGCTGGCGCTCGCGGCAGTCCTGGTCCTGGCCACCGCGTTCCTGGTCGTCCAGGCGCAGCGCCATCCCTCCTTCGAAGACTTCCGTTCGCTGACCCTGCCGCCGGCTCCGCCCGGTGCCACGGTCACGGTGCGTTTTGCCGGCGTTGCCACGCTGCTGTTCGACGACGGCGAGACCGCGTGGATGACCGACGGCTTCTTCTCGCGCCCCGGCATGCGCCCGACCTTCTTCGGCCGCATCGGGCCCGACGGCGCGGCCATCGATGCTGCGCTGAAGCGACTGGGCGTCACGAAGCTGGCCGCGGTCGTGCCGGTGCATTCCCACTACGACCACGCGATGGATTCGCCCAGCGTGGCCCGGCGCACCGGTGCGGTGCTGATCGGATCGAACTCGACGATGCAGATCGGCTTCGGCGCCGGGCTGCCGCAGGAGCAGCTGCGCGAAGTGCAGCCGGGCGATACGGTGGCGCTGGGCAGGTTCAAGCTGACCTTCATCGCATCGCGCCACAGCCCGACGCCGTGGAGCGACGGCATCTCGGTCGAGAACATCGTGTCGCCGGTGGTGCCGCCCACGCGTGCCCCGGCGTGGCGCGAGGGCCAGGTCTGGTCGCTGCTGGTCGAGCATGCGTCGGGCGGGCGTTGGCTGGTCGAGGGCAGCGCCGGGTTCATCCCGGGCGCGCTGGCGGGCCAGCGCGTCGACACGGTCTTCCTGGGCGTCGGCACGCTCGGCAAGAAGGACGCGGCGTACCGCAGCGCGTACTGGCACGAGACGGTGCAACTCACCGGCGCGAAACGTGTCGTGCCGATCCACTGGGACGACTTCTGGCTGCCGCTGGATCAACCCTTGCAGGCGATGCCGCTGCTGTTCGACGACTTCGGGTCGACGCTGGCGGACCTGGCGGTGCGGGCGAAGCAGGATGACGTCGAGCTGCGGCTGCCGCCGGTCTTTGCGCCGTTTGCGCCCTGACCCTGATGCAGCGCGCGGGCCGAGGCACCGAGCCATCGATATCGCTCATGCCGCGTTCGCGAAACGGCATGGCGTCCTTCGCTTTTCCTCCATAAAGGGTGCCTAGCCTTTGCGCCTCTTCCCTTCACGGAGCGCAAGGTGACGAACTCGAACACGCATCAATCGCCGGCCGCGCGCAGCGGCAAACGCTGGTTCAGCAAGACCGGGCTCGGCCTCTGCCTGGCGTACCTCTACGTGTGCATCACCTGCATCCAGCTGGCCGGCGGGCTGCAGGCGACGACGCAGTCGCAGCGCAGCCTGCTGTGGTTCCCGCTGACGCCGCAGGTTTGGCTGCTGGACCACGGTGGCCTCGGCCGCCTGCTGGAACGCGCCACGTGGCTGGAGGCGTACCTGCGGATCGGGGGCATGACCTTGCCCGTCCTCTATGGCATCGGGTATGCCGTCGAGCGCCTGGTGGCGAGCGTGCGCCATGCGTAGCCCCGAGATCCATGGCAGGGTGGTCCACTGGACCGTCGGGTCCGTGTTCTGCCTGCCGAACCTGATGTGCCTGCTGGCCTATGGCGTCGGCTTGATGGAGCCCGAATCGGCGTCACGCACGGCGTCGCTGATGAGCCGGGATCCCGGGCCCGGATGGGCCTTGGCGACGGCGGTGCGTCTTCATCCGGCGACGTTCCTGTACGTGCTGGCGCTGCTGGCGATCGGCCCGGCATCGCTGTACTGGATTCATCGCAAGGCGGTGGGGCTTCGCGTGCACGGTGCGCTGCGCCGGATTGCCGTGGCCAACCTGGCCACCGGGCTGTGGAACCCGCACGCCTGCTCGTTGCGACGCGGCCTCTTTCGGCTCGGGCTGTACATCACGTTCTTCGTCCTGCTTCTCGCGGTCGAGATCGCGGGCCTGTTCCGGACGCTCGATTGCGTCGATTGCGCAGAACGAAGTTTCTCGTCGTTCTTCCTGATGCACTGGTTCGCGTTCCAGGCGCTGGTGGTGGTGACCTACATCGTATGCAGCTACATGCGAATGTGGGGATCGATCCATCGAAAGCTCGCGGCGGGGAGGATCCCGAAGATGCCTTGATCGATGCGGCGGGGCTCCTCGTGGCCTGGCCCGATCCAATCAACCCTTCGCCGCGGCAGACGCCGCCGAAGCCGGCACGAACGGCCCCGGATCCACGCAGGCCTTCTTCGCCGGTGCCGACGCCGCCGGCCCATAGCTCGGCGCCCGCTGCTGCGCCTTGCACTGCTGGTAGTCCTGCAGCTTGCGCGCCCAGGCGGCGCGCGCCGCACCGTCGTCCTGCACCGGCGCCGCGCAGGCCGCGGCCGCCATCAGGGCCCACAGTCCGAGTGGCGTCCAGCGCATGGCCATCCTCAGGTGTTCTTCGAGATCGAGATCGTCGGGAACTTCGACGAGAAATCCTTGGCCCGCTGCGCGATCTTCACCGCCAGCTGGCGCGCGATCGCCTTGTACAGCCCGGCCGTCTCGCCGTCGGGCTCGCTCACCACCGTCGGCCGGCCGGAATCGGCCTGTTCGCGGATGTTCAGCGCCAGCGGCAACGCGCCCAGGTAGTCCATGCCGAATTCGCTCGCCATCCGCTTGCCGCCATCGGCCCCGAAGATGTGCTCCACGTGTCCGCAGTTGCTGCACACGTGCACCGCCATGTTCTCGACGATGCCCAGGATGGGCACGCCGACCTTCTCGAACATCTTGATGCCGCGGCGCGCGTCGATCAGCGCGATGTCCTGCGGCGTCGTCACGATCACCGCGCCGGTCAGCGGCACGCGCTGCGACAGCGTCAGCTGGATGTCGCCGGTACCGGGCGGCATGTCGACGATCAGGTAGTCGAGGTCGCCCCAATTCGTCTGCCGCAGCAGTTGCTCCAGCGCCTGCGTGGCCATCGGGCCGCGCCAGATCATCGCGTTGTCGGCCTCGACCAGGAAGCCGATCGAGATCACCTCGACGCCATGGTTCTTCATCGGCTCCATGGTCTTGCCGTCCGCGCTCTGCGGCCGGCCTTCCAGGCCCATCATCATCGGCTGGCTGGGGCCGTAGATGTCGGCATCCAGGATGCCCACCTTCGCGCCCTCGGCGGCCAGCGCCAGCGCCAGGTTGGCGGCGGTCGTGCTCTTGCCGACGCCGCCCTTGCCGGAGGCCACGGCCACGATGTTCTTGACATTGGGCAGCAACTGCACGCCGCGCTGCACCGCATGCGGGACGATGCGGGTCGAGATCGCGACCTCGACGCCGGCCACGCCCGGCACCGTGCGGGCGGCGGCGGCCAGCGTCTCGCGCAGCGCGGCATGCAGGCTTTTCGCGGGATAGCCCAGCTCCAGGTCGAACGAGACGTCGGCCCCGGCGATGCGCAGGTTCTTCAGCTGCTTCGTGCTGACGAAGTCCTTGCCGGTGAGGGGGTCGATGACCGCCTGCAAGGCGGCGAGAACAGCGGATTCGGTGATGGGCATGGCAGGTCCGGGATTGGCGAGCGGCAGTCTAGCAAGCCTAGAATGACCCGCTTCTAGAATGACCGGCTCTCTCCTCGCATCCGGAATCCCCCGATGACCCGCAAGCTCTTCGTCACCACCGCCCTGCCGTACGCCAATGCGCCGTTCCACATCGGGCACATGATGGAGTACATCCAGGCGGACATCTGGGTGCGGTTCCAGCGCATGGTCGGCAACGAGGTGCACTTCGTCTGCGCCGACGACGCCCACGGCGCGCCGATCATGATCGCCGCCGAAAAAGCCGGCAAGACGCCGCAGCAGTTCGTCGCCGAGATCGCCGCCGGCCGCAAGCAGTACCTCGACGGCTTCAGCATCGGCTTCGACAACTGGCATTCCACCGACGGGCCCGAGAACCACGAGCTGGCGCAGGACATCTACCGCGCGCTGCGAAAAGAAGGCCTGATCGCCGAGCGCACCATCGAGCAGTTCTTCGATCCGGTGAAGGCGATGTTCCTGCCCGACCGCTACATCAAGGGCGAATGCCCGCGCTGCGGCACCAAGGACCAGTACGGCGACACCTGCGAGAACTGCGGCGCCGTCTACGCCCCCACCGAGCTGAAGAACCCGTACTCGGCGCTCAGCGGCGCCACGCCGGTGCTCAAGAGCAGCGCGCACTACTTTTTCCAGCTGTCGTCGCCGCGCTGCATCGAGTTCCTGAAGGACTGGACGCACACCCCCGGCCGCCTGCAGCCCGAGGTGCTGAACAAGATCCGCGAGTGGTTCTCGGTCGACGAGCAGGGCCACGGCGGCCTGGCCGACTGGGACATCAGCCGCGACGCGCCCTACTTCGGCATCCGCATCCCCGACACCGACAACAAGTACTTCTACGTCTGGCTCGACGCGCCGGTGGGCTACCTCGCGTCGCTGAAGAACTACTTCGGCAAGACCGGGCGCGACTACGACGCCTTCTTCCAGGACCCGGCCGTCGAGCAGGTGCACTTCATCGGCAAGGACATCACCTACTTCCACACGCTGTTCTGGCCGGCGATGCTGCATTTCAGCGGGCGCAAGACGCCCGACCGCGTCAACGTGCACGGCTTCATCACCGTCAACGGCGGCGAGAAGATGAGCAAGAGCCGCGGCACCGGCATCTCGCCGCTGAAGTACCTGCAGGTCGGGCTGAACCCCGAATGGCTGCGCTACTACATCGCCGCCAAGCTGAACGCCAAGGTCGAGGACATCGACTTCAACCCCGACGATTTCGTCGCGCGCATCAACTCCGACCTGGTCGGCAAGTTCATCAACATCGCCAGCCGCGCCGCCGGTTTCATCAGCAAGCGCTTCGCGGGCCGGCTGTCGGCCGACCTGGGCGTCGAGGGCCGCGCGCTGCTCGACGGCCTGCGCGCACACCGCGGCCAGATCGAGGAGCTCTACGAGGAGCGCGAGTACGGCAAGGCGCTGCGCGAGGTGATGCTGCTGGCCGACCGCGTCAACGAGTACGTCGACCAGAACAAGCCCTGGGACCTGGCCAAGAAGGCCGGCCAGGAGGCAGTGCTGCACGACGTCTGCAGCGTCTGCATCGAGGCCTTCCGCGTGCTCGCCATCTACCTGAAGCCGGTGCTGCCGACGCTCAGCGCGCAGGTCGAGGCTTTCCTGAAGGTCGAGCCGATGCGCTTTGCCGATGCGTCGCGGGCGCTCGGGGCGCACACCATCGGCGAGTACAAGCACCTGATGCAGCGCGTCGACCCGGCGCTGCTGGATGCGCTGCTCGAGCCGCCGGTGATCGAGCTGCCGCCGCCCGGCGGCGAGCCGCTGGCGCCCGAGATCAAGATCGACGACTTCGCCAAGGTCGACCTGCGCATCGCGAAGATCGTCGCCTGCGAGGCGGTCGAGGGCAGCGACAAGCTGCTGCGGTTGACGCTGGACGTCGGCGAAGCGAAGACGCGCAACGTCTTCAGCGGCATCAAGTCGGCCTACAAGCCCGAAGACCTGGTCGGCAAGTTCACCGTGATGGTCGCCAACCTGGCGCCGCGCAAGATGAAGTTCGGGCTCAGCGAAGGCATGGTGCTGGCGGCGTCGCATGCGGACGAGAAGGCGCACCCGGGGCTGTACGTGCTCGAGCCGTGGCCTGGGGCGACGCCGGGCTTGCGGGTGCGCTGAGGTTTGCGATCCCGGATTGGCATCCGGGCTGCGAATCCACGAATCATGTAGCCCGGATGTCAATCCGGGAAGCAATGCGAGCGAACGCCGACGCCAGGCCCGGCGGGCATCGCAACGCACCCCGAACCCGTCTCAACCCACCCCGGCACGCAAACACCACGCAGTTGCTCCGGTCGTCGTCATGCACCACCAGCGGCTCGTGCCCGAAGCTGCACCGGATGCGCTCCAGCCACACCGGCTGCTCGGCATGCAAGGCATGCAGGTTGGCCACCAGCACGCCGCCCGGCTGCAGCGCATCGGCGGCATCGTCGTAGAAGCGCTGCGAGCACAGTTGCCGCGGCAGCCCATGGCGGTCGAAACCATCGACCAGCAGCGCGTCGTAGCGCTCCACGGCATCGGCCACGAACCGCGCCCCGTCCACCACGCTGACCGACAGCCGATCGTCGTCCGGCGGCACCTGGAATCGCCCGCGCAGCGCCACCACCTGCGGATTGACCTCGGCCACGTCCAGCCGCGAGCGGCGCAGGTGGCGGTGGCAGAACTTGGCGATCGAGCCGCCGCCCAGCCCGATCATCGCGATGCGCGCCGGCGCCGGGGCGAACAGCAGGAAGCCCATCATCAGCCGCGTGTACTGCAGGTCGAGCGCGTCGGGGTCGCGCAGCTGCATGCGGCTCTGGATCTCGGCGTCGGAGAACTGCAGCACGCGGCGGTCCAGCGTCTCCTGCACCCGCGGCACATCGTCATCTCGCTCGGACATCGCTGGCGCTGTGGCTTTGTTGCCGCAGATCATAGGGCGCCGCGGAAGGACCGCGCGATACTCGCGGTTTCATGCGCCTGCACCTGCACCCGTTCCGCCCCCGCCTGCTGGAGACGCTGCGCGACTACGACCGCACGCGCTTCTGGAAGGACGTGTCCGCCGGCATCACGGTCGGCGTGGTCGCGCTGCCGCTGGCCATGGCCTTCGCGATCGCCTCCGGCGTCAAGCCCGAGCAAGGCATCTTCACCGCCATCGTCGCCGGCTTCCTGATCTCGGCGCTGGGCGGCTCCAGCGTGCAGATCGGCGGGCCGGCCGGCGCCTTCATCGTCATCGTCTACGGCATCGTCGAGCGCTACGGGCTGACCAACCTGCTGATCTCCACCGCGCTGGCCGGCGTGCTGCTGTTCGCGATGGGTGCCTTGAAGCTCGGCGTGCTGGTGCGCTACATCCCGGTGGCCATCATCATCGGCTTCACCAACGGCATCGCGGTGCTGATCGGGCTGTCGCAGCTGAAAGACCTGTTCGGGCTGCAGATCGAGAAGCTGCCGGCCGACTTCTTCACGCAGGTGGGTGCGCTCGCGTCGCACGCCGGCAGCCTGAACCCCGCCGCGCTGGCGCTGGGCCTGGGCTGCCTGGCGCTGGTCGCGCTGTGGCCCCGGGCCTGGAAGGCCGTGCCGGCCACCATCGTCGCGCTGGTGCTGGCCACGCTGGCCACCGCCCTGCTGCAGCTGCCGGTCGAGACCATCGGCTCGCGCTTCGGCGGCATCCCGCAAAGCCTGCCGCAGCTCGCGCTGCCGCCGTTCAGCTGGGCCAGCGCACAGCAGCTGCTGATCCCGACGCTGACGATCGCGCTGCTCGGCGCGGTCGAATCGCTGCTGTGCGCACGCGTCGCCGACAACCTGAGCGAGCTGCCGCGCCATGATCCGAACCAGGAGCTGATGGGCCAGGGCCTGGCCAACATGATCGCGCCGCTGTTCGGCGGCATCCCCGCCACCGGCACGATCGCACGCACGGTGACCAATGTGCGCTGCGGCGCCACCAGCCCGGTGGCCGGCATCGTGCATGCGCTGACGCTGCTGGCCGTGGTGCTGGTGGCCGCGCCGCTGGCGGTGCACGTGCCGCTGGCCGGGCTGGCCGGCATCCTGCTGTTCGTCGCGTGGAACATGGGCGAATGGCGAGAGTTCGCGCGGCTGCGCCGCTTCAGCCTGCACTACCGCACCGTGCTGCTGGGCACCTTCTTGCTGACGGTGGTGTTCGACCTGACGGTGGCGGTGCAGTTCGGGCTGGTGCTGGCCTGCGTGTTCTTCATCTACCGGATGAGCACGCTGTTCCGCGTCGAGCCGCGCGACGTCGGCGCACCGGGCGTGCAGGTGTTCGCGCTCAGCGGCCCGCTGTTCTTCGGTGCGGTGGGCAAGCTCGAAGGGCTGCCCCACCGCGTGCACGCCGGCACCCGCGCGGTGGTGCTGGACCTGCGGCGCATGCTGTCGATGGACACCTCCGGGCTGGACGCGCTGGCGCAGTGCCAGCGGGCGCTGGCGCGGCGCGGCATCGCGCTGCTGCTGGCCGGTGTGGACGAGCAGCCGCTGTCGCTGATCCGCCGGGCCGGCTTCGACGCCGAGCTGGGGGTGGAGCGCATCCTGCCCGAACTGGCCGATGCCGAGGCCGCCGCGCGGGCCTGGATCGCGGCGCAGGCGACAGCCGGCTAAAATCCGCCCTTTCCCGCTCCACCTGGCCCCGACCATGCCGCTCTTCTGGAAAGCCTACAAGTCCGACACCACCTCGTTCATCGAGGAGCTGAAGGCCAAGGATCCGACGCTGTCCGACAGGATGCGCAAGGGCCGCGGCCTGCTGTGGGACACGCCGGTCGACCGCGACGCCGAGAGCGAATACCGCGATGCCCGGGTTCCGCAGCAGCCCTACGTGTACCAGACGCACAACTGACGCCCCGGGCTGAGCAGCGAGCAGACAGTGACTGAAGAGGCCCTGGCGCAGGCGGCGCCCGACGCGGCGGCGCCCACCGTGGTCGACCACGTGGCGGTGGCGCGCCTGTACGGCGAGCCGCTGTTCACCATGCCGACCGACCTGTACATCCCGCCGGATGCGCTGGAGGTCTTCCTCGAAGCCTTCGAAGGCCCGCTCGACCTGCTGCTCTACCTGATCCGCAAGCAGAACTTCAACATCCTCGACATCCCGCTGGCCAGCGTGACGCGCCAGTACCTGGCGTATGTCGACCAGATTCGCAAGACCAACCTCGAGCTCGCCAGCGAATACCTGCTGATGGCGGCGATGCTGATCGAGATCAAGTCGCGCATGCTGCTGCCGCCGAAGAAGACGGCGGAGGGCCAGGAGCCGGAAGACCCGCGGGCCGAGCTGGTGCGCCGCCTGCTGGAGTACGAGCAGATCAAGCTGGCGGCTGCCGGGCTCGACCGGCTGCCGGTGCTGGGCCGCGATTTCCTGCGTGCGCAGGTGACGATCGAGCAATCGCTGACGCCGCGCTTCCCCGACGTCGAGATCGACGAGCTGCGCGCCGCCTGGGCCGACATCCTGAAGCGCGCCAAGCTGAACCAGCACCACACGATCACGCGCGAGGAGCTGAGCGTGCGCGAGCACATGAGCATCGTGCTGCGCGGGCTGCAGGGCCGCAAGTTCGCGATGTTCGAAGACCTGTTCGACCTGACGCGCGGCCCGCAGGTGCTGGTGGTGACCTTCATCGCGATGCTCGAGCTGGCACGCGAGCACCTGCTCGAGATCACGCAGGCCGAGGCCTTTGCGCCGATCTACGTGCGCCTGGCCTACCAGCCGGCCTGACGCAAACGGTGTCGTGACCCGGATGCGAATCCGGGGAAATTGGCCTGACCAATTTCAGGGCGCAAGGCGTTTAGACTGCGCCACCCTCACTGCCCGACCCCGAGCATGACGATCCAAGAAGCACCGGTGCACCTCGTCACCCGCGCCGCCCACACGGCCCAGCCGACCGACCGCTGGCAGGTGGCCGACATCGAGGCCTTGTTCGAGCTGCCTTTCCCCGAACTGATGTTCCGTGCCCAGACGGTGCACCGCCAGCATTTCGATGCGGCCGAGGTGCAGCTGTCGACGCTGCTGTCGATCAAGACCGGCGGCTGCCCGGAGGATTGCAGCTACTGCCCGCAGGCGGCGCGCTACGACACCGGCGTCGAGGCCGGCAAGCTGATGGAGACCGAGGCGGTGCTCGACGCGGCGCGCCGCGCGCAGGCCGCCGGCGCCTCGCGCTTCTGCATGGGTGCCGCGTGGCGCGGCCCGAAGGACCGCGACATCGAGAAGGTGGCCGAGCTGGTGAGCGCCGTGAAGGCGCTGGGCCTGGAGACCTGCGCGACGCTGGGCATGCTGGAAGACGGCCATGCCGAGCAGCTGCAGCACGCCGGCCTCGACTACTACAACCACAACCTGGACACCGCGCCCGAGTTCTACGGCGACATCGTGCGCACCCGCCAGTACCAGGACCGGCTCGACACGCTGCAGCGCGTGCGCGGGGCCGGCGTCAAGGTGTGCGCCGGCGGCATCGTCGGCATGGGCGAGACGCGGGCCCAGCGCGCCGGGCTGATCGGCGCGCTGGCCAACCTGGATCCGTACCCCGAGTCGGTGCCGATCAACAACCTGGTGCAGGTCGAAGGCACGCCGCTGCACGGTGCGGCCAAGCTCGATCCGCTGGAATTCGTGCGCACCATCGCGGTGGCGCGCATCACGATGCCGAAGGCACGCGTGCGGCTGTCGGCCGGGCGCCAGGAGCTGGGCGAGGCGGTGCAGGCGCTGTGCTTCACGGCCGGCGCCAACTCGATCTTCTACGGCGACAAGCTGCTGACCACCGGCAACCCGGACGTGCAGGCCGACCGCGCGCTGCTCGACAAGCTGGGGATGCGCACGGCATGAGCAGCCACACCGTCCCCGACGCCGCGCCGGGCCGCAAGCCGGTGACGCTGCACAGGCTGCGCGAGATGCATGCGGCGCGCGAGCCGATCGCGATGCTGACCTGCTACGACACCAGCTTCGCGCGGCTGCTCGATGCGGCCGGCGTCGACTGCCTGCTGGTCGGCGATTCGCTGGGCATGGTGCTGCAGGGCCAGCCGAGCACGCTGCCGGTGACGCTGGACGAGATGGCGTACCACACGCGCTGCGTCGCGCGCGGCAACCGCGGGGCGTGGCTGATTGGCGACCTGCCGTTCGGCAGCTACCAGCAGGGGCCGGCGCAGGCGCTGGCGAGTTCGACGGTGCTGATGCAGGCCGGAGCGCAGATGGTCAAGCTCGAGGGCGGGGGCTGGACGGCCGACACCGTGCGCTTTTTGGTGGAGCGCGGCATCCCGGTGTGCGCGCACCTGGGGCTGACGCCGCAGTCGGTGCATGCGCTGGGCGGCTACCGCATCCAGGGCCGCAACGACGAGGCCGCGGCCACGCTGCTGCGCCATGCGCGCGAGCTGGCCGATGCGGGCGCGGCGATGCTGGTGCTGGAGCTGATGCCGTCGGCCGTCGCCAAGCAGATCACCGACGCGCTCGACATCCCGGTGATCGGCATCGGTGCCGGCGTCGGCTGCTCGGGCCAGGTGCTGGTGCTGCACGACATGCTGGCCATCACGCAGGGCAAGCTGCCGCGCTTCGTGCGCAACTTCATGGATGGCAGCGCGGGCATCGGCGACGCGATCGCGCACTACGTGGCGGACGTCAAGGCGCGCCGCTTCCCGGACGACACGCTCCACGGTTACTGAGTCAAGCGATGAAGACAGTCCACACGATCGCCGACCTGCGCGCGGCCCTCGGCATGCCCGGCGCGTGCGCCTTCGTGCCCACGATGGGCAACCTGCACGACGGACACCTGGCGCTGGTGCGGCAGGCCGGGCGGCACGGGCTGCCGGTGGTGGCGAGCATCTTCGTGAACCGGCTGCAGTTCGCGCCGCATGAGGACTTCGACCGCTACCCGCGCACGCTGGCGCGCGACAGCGAGCTGCTGCAGGGTGCCGGCTGCGACATCGTGTTCGCGCCCGACGAGCGCGAGCTGTATCCGCAGCCGCAGGCCTTCAAGGTGGTGCCCGACGCGGCGCTGGCCGACATCCTGGAAGGACACTTCCGCCCGGGTTTCTTCACCGGCGTGTGCACGGTGGTGATGAAGCTGTTCGCCTGCGTGCAGCCGCGCGTCGCGGTGTTCGGCAAGAAGGACTACCAGCAGCTGATGGTGATCCGGCAGATGACGCGGCAGTTCGCGCTGCCGATCGCGATCGAGGCCGGGGAGACGAGCCGCGCCGAGGATGGGCTGGCCTTGTCGTCGCGCAATGGGTACCTGAGTGCGCAGGAGCGCGCGGAGGCGACCGCCTTGTCGCGCAGCTTGCGTGAGCTGGCCACGGGCTTCAGCGCAGGGAAGCAAACGCTGGCGCAGTTGGAGGCCGGTGCCTTGGCCGAGCTCGCGGCACGAGGCTGGCAGCCGGACTACCTGACGGTGCGGCGGCGCGATGACCTGCTGCCGCCGCAGGCCGGCGACGCACCGGGATCGCTCGTGGCGCTGGGCGCCGCGCGGCTGGGACAGACACGGTTGATCGACAACCTGGAGTTCTGAGCTCCGCAGGCGTATCGAATTCGATACTTTCGAGGCGCAAAGTCTCGTATTCGATACCCATGCCGGATTTCGACATCAGCCTGCGCATCCTGGGACGCTCGCTCAGGGAAATGCGGCAACGCCGGGGCCTGACCCAAGCCGATGTCGCCACGATCGCCGGCATCCCCAGATTGAAAGTGATCCACGTCGAGGCAGGCCGCCCCGGCGTCGCTGCCTCAGCGTATGCGCGGGTCGCTGCCGCACTGGGCGGCCAGCTTCAGGTTCGTCCGGTAGTCAGGCCGACGCTGGATGAGATCGGTGCGTTGCTGGACGAACTCGACAACTGAGTTGGCGATATACGTCGTCCTCGTTGCCGCTGAGCCCCACTCGTCAGCGCACTCGACGCTGAACCTGCATCCACGCGAGCACCCGATATCATGCGACTCGCTCAGCACCCATGTCCCGGAGCACCTCGCTCTGTGTGAAGGATGCTGCATGCGCACGGGCACCGTCCATGTTCTCGGCCCATTGACGCAATTCCTCATGGCGGAGGTCGATGCTATCGGCCATCAATCAGTCTGTTGTGCTTCGAACATCGACTGTGTAGCCCGGATGCCAATCCGGGTTTGTCGGACACACCCCGGATTGGCATCCGGGCTACGGCCCCCTGAAGCACCCCGCCACCCAGTCGAGGATCCGCGCCAGCACCCGCTCCCGGTTCACCTCCGCCGTGAAGGTGTGGTCCGAATCCTCGTAGTACTCCAGCTGCAGATGGTCCCCGAAGTGCACCTCGGGGAATGCGTCGATCAGCTGCTCGCGGTAGTTGTGCCGGTCCTCGCGCTCGGCGGTGAAGACCGCCAGGAACCGGTTGCCCCGCTGGCGTGCCGCGCCGTACGCCTGCCCGAGAAACGCCTTCGCCTCCGGTGAATCCAGATCGGTGCGCTGCGCCTCGTCGCCCGCCTCCGCCCCGCCGCCCATGCTCTTGCCCAGCGCCTGCCACAGCGGGTGCTTGCCGCGCGCGATGTTCATCCAGCTGCTCAGCCGCGTCGCGCGCCGTGCATAGTGGTTCAGGTAGTACCTCGGCGTGCGCGGGATCGACGGATCCAGCAGCACCATCCCCACCACCCGCGGGTCGCCACCGGCATACACCACCGCATGGTCCGCGCCCGAGCACAGCCCGACCAGCACGAAGCGCTGGAAGCCGCGCGCCGATTGCAGTGTGTCCAGCGCCTCGCGGATGTCGGCCAGGCTCGCGTCCAGCAAGGCCAGCCCGTCGTCGCGCGCCTCGCTGTCGCCGATGCCGGACAGGTCGAAGCGCACCGCGTTGAAACCCTGGGCCGCCAGCTGCCGGCACAGCGTCACCGACATCCGGTTCGCACCGACGCGGTGGATGATCCCCGAGTTCAGCACCACCACCGCCGGCCGGTCCGCCCCGTCGGCCGCCGACGTGACGATCCCGACCAGCGCCTTGCGCGGCCCCATCAGCAGCACCTGCTCGTTCACCGTTCCCGGCCCTCGCGCCTGATCCATCAGCTCCACCACTGCGCAATCCGCTGCAACACCTTCACCGGCACGGCGCCGGCCCCCGAATAACGATCCTCCAGCCACGCCGGCTGGCCCTCGACCTGCTCCACCGCCAGGCCCGCCGCCTCGTCCGGCACCGGCACCGAGCGGACCACCAGCGTGCGCGCCGGCAGCTCCTGCCGCGGCAACGCCAACGCCCGCAACTCGCCCGCCATCGGCTCGCCGAGCGCGAAGCCCATCACCTCGTGCCCGCCGCCCTTGTGCGTCGCACGCGCCGGCGCCTCGTGCAGCAGCTCCTGCAGGTAGGCCTCGCCCGACACCACCGGGTCCCACAGCACCAGGCTGTCGACGTCCTTGCGCCGCCGCGCCGCGACACCCGCCGCCAGCGTGCCGCCCAGGCGCAGCCCGACCAGCCCGACGCGCGCCGCATCGGTCGTGTCCTTCAGCTCGTCGATCGCGGTCTCGATGTCGCCCTGCCAGCCCGCCAGGTCGGCATCCTGCATGTCGCCCGCCGAATCGCCGGTGCCGAAGTAGTCGAAACGCATCACGTGCACCCCTGCCTGGTTCAGCAGCGTCGCCAGCTGCTTGATCGAGCGGTGGGCGCGCAGGTATTCCTGCCCCCACGGGTGGCACAGCAGTACCGCCCGCGTGCCGGCCCCGGACGCCGATGCACGCCCCGGGCTGTAGACGCCGAACAGGCGCCGTTGACGGGTGCCGAAGAAGAAGGGGTTCATGTGCTGGGCAGGTGGTCCGAAACATGGGCGGCGCCCGCGGCCGCGATCTGGCGAAGGGTCTGGAAGAACAGCAGCCGCGGGTCCATGCGCCAGCCGGTCTGCGCCTCGACGGCGACGGCCACGCGCAAGGACAGCAGCGAATGCCCGCCCAGCTCGAAGAAGTTGTCCTCGGCGCCGACGCGCTCGACCTGCAGGATCTCCTGCCAGATGCCGGCCAGCCGCTGCTCCAGCCCCGGTGCGGGCGGCTCGTACGCGGCCACCGGGGCCACGTTCCTGAACGGATCGGGCAAGGCCGCGCGGTCGACCTTGCCGTTCGGCGTCAGCGGGATCGCGTCCAGCGTCACCACCAGCGACGGCACCATGTAGTCCGGCAGCTCGCGCCGCAGGTGGCGCCGCACCTCGCTGACCGTCAGGTCCTCGCCGGCCTGGTAGACCACGTAGGCCACCAGCCGCAGGTCGCCCGGCCCGGCCGCGCGCGCGATCACCACCGATTGCCGCACCGATTCGTGCCCGGCCAGCACCGATTCGATCTCGCCCAGCTCGATGCGGAAGCCGCGGATCTTCACCTGGTGGTCGATGCGGCCCAGGTGCTCCAGCCGGCCCTGCGGCGTCCAGCGGCCCAGGTCGCCGGTGCGGTACAGGCGCGCACCGGGCTGGGTCGAGAAGCGGTCCGTGACGAAGCGGTCGGCCGTCAGCTCGGGCCGGCGGTGGTAGCCCGTCGCCACGCCGGCACCGCCGATCCACAGCTCGCCCGGGATGCCGGCCGGCTGCAGCTCGCCGGCCGGGCTCAGCACGTGCACCTGCGTGTTGTCGATCGGCCGGCCGATCGTGATCGCGCCGCCGCCGCCGCTCACGCGCTCGGCCGTCGACCAGATCGTCGTCTCGGTCGGGCCGTACAGGTTCCACAGCTCGCCCACGCGCGCCAGCAGCGCATCGGCCAGCTCGCGCGGCAGCCCTTCGCCGCCGCACAGCGCGCGCAAGCCCGGCCCACCGGTCCAGCCCGCTTCGATCAGCAGCCGCCAGGTGGCCGGCGTGGCCTGCAGCACCGTGGCGCCGCTGGCCGCCAGCAGCGCCGCCAGCGCGATGCCATCGGCCGCGACCTCGCGCGACACCAGCTCGACGCGCGCGCCCACCAGCCACGGCAGGTACAGCTCCAAGCCGGCGATGTCGAACGACACCGTCGTCACCGCGGCCAGCACGTCGCCCGCCTGCAGGCCCGGTTCGCGCCGCATCGAATGCAGGAAGTTCGCGAGCGCGCCATGCGGCACCACCACGCCCTTCGGCCGCCCGGTCGAGCCGGACGTGTAGATCACGTAGGCCGGGTCGGACGGCGCCGGTGCGCTGGCCAGGTTGTCCTCGCTGCCGGCCCCCAACGCCACCGCATCGGCCAGCACGTCCAGCAATTGCACGCCCGGCGGCAGCGCGATGCCGTCGGCCGCATCGCCGCCGGCCAGCAGCACCGCGGCACCGCTGTCCTCCAGCATGTAGGCCAGCCGCTCCGGCGGGAAACCCGGGTCCAGCGGCACGTAGGCGCCGCCCGCCTTCTGCACGCCCAGCAGCGCCACCATCAGCGCGAGCGAGCGCTGCAGGCACACGCCGACCAGGCGACCCGGCCCGACGCCCATCGCGCGCAGCCGGTTCGCGACCCGGTTGGCGCGCGCGTTCAGCGCGGCATAGGTCAGCGAGGCGCCCTCGAAGCTCACCGCGATCGCATCCGGGCTGCGCGCCACCTGCGCTTCGAAGAGCCGCGGGTACACGTCGACCGCATGCGCCGCCGCGGTGCCGTTGACGTCGGACAGCAGCCAGCGCCGCTCGTCCGCCGTCAGCATCGGCAGCGTCGCGATCGACGCCTGCGGCGCCTGCACCAGCGCTTCGAGCAGCGTCCGGTAGTGCCCCGCCATGCGGCGGATCGTCGGCTCGTCGTACAGCTCGGTCGAGTACTCGAACAACAGGCTGCCGCTGACGGCGGTCTCGATGTACAGCCCCAGCTCGAACGGCGCCGCGCCGCGGTCGATCGCGACCGGCTCCCACTGCAGCCCCGGGAACCCGATGCCGCTCATCGGTGCGTTCTGCAGCGTGAACAGCACCTGCGCGAGCGGCGGCAGCGCAGGCCCCCGCATCGGGCGCAGTTCCTCCACCAGCTTGGCGAACGGCAATTCCTGGTGCGCATAGGCGTCCAGCGCCGCGGTGCGCACGCGGCCCAGCAGCTCGCCGAACGCGGTGTCGCCGCTGCAGGCGGTACGCAGCACCAGCGTATTGATGAAGCCGCCGACCAGCCCTTCCACCTCGCGCTGCTCGCGGTTGGCGATCGGCACCGCGACCGCGATGTCGGCCTGCCCGCTGTAGCGGTGCAGCAGCGTCACGTAGGCCGCGAACAGCGTCATGAACAGCGTGCACTCGTGGGCCCGGCTGAAGGCTTCGAGCGATGCGATCAGCGCCGGCGGCAGCACGTCCGCATGCCAGGCGGCGCGGTCGGACAGGATGGGCGGGCGCGGGTGGTCGGTCGGCAGCAGCAGCGGCGCGACGCCATCGAGCTGCCGGCGCCAGTAGCCCAGCTGCGCTTCCAGCAGTTCGCCCTGGAAGCGCTCGCGCTGCCACAGCGCGACGTCGCGGTACTGCACCGGAAGCGGCGGCCACGCCGGCGCGCCTCCCGCCTTGAACGCACCGTAGGCCTCGGCCAGCTCGCGGCCCAGCACGCCGTACGACCACTGGTCGCCGGCGATGTGGTGCATCGCGAGCAGCAGCAGGTGTTCGTCGTCGGCCACCTGGACCAGCAGCGTGCGGAAGACCGGGCCGTGCACCAGGTCGAAGTAGGCGCGCGCGGTGTCGGTGGCCAGCGCGATCGCCGCCGCTTCGGCCTGCCGGCCCTGCGAACGCAGGTCTTCGAACGGCAACGCGAGCGGTGCGTGCGGGTGCACCGCCTGCATCGGCCGCCCGTCCACCATCGCGAAGGTGGTGCGCAGCGTCTGGTGGCGCTGCACCAATGCGTCGAGCGCACGCTCCAGCGCGCCCCGGTCGAGCACGCCATGCAGGCGCAACGCGACCGGCATGTTGTAGGCCGAACTCTCCGGCGCCAGTTCGTGCAGCAGCCACATGCGTTCCTGCGCGAACGACAGCGGCGACGGGCCGTCGCCGGCCAGGCGCGGGATCGCCGCGGCCGGCACGTCATCGGGCGCTCGCCCGGCGTCGATCGCGCGCGCCAGCGCGTGCAGCACCGGGTGCTCGAACAGCGCCCGCAGCACGAAGCCGCGCTGCAGCGCCTGCCGGATGCGCGCGGTGACCTGGGTCGCGAGCAGCGAGTGGCCGCCGAGCGCGAAGAAGTCGTCGAAGCGGCCGACCTCGGCGACACCGAGGATGTCGCGCCAGATCCCCGCCAGCACCGTCTCGGTCGGCCCCTGCGGCGGCTCGACGCGGCGCAGCACCGGCGCCAGGGCGGCTGGGGCCGGCAGCGCCTGGCGGTCGACCTTGCCGTTGCCGGTCAGCGGCAGGCCCGGCAGCACGACGAATGCGGCCGGCACCATGTAGTCGGGCAGGCGCTCGCGCAACGCGGCCTTCAAGGCCTCGGTGGCGGCCGCGCCAACCACGTAGGCCACCAGCCGCCGGTCGCCCGGCACGTCCTCGCGCACCAGCACCGCGCTCTCGCGCACGCCCGGCTGCTGCGCGAGCACCGCCTCGATCTCGCCCAGCTCGATGCGGAAGCCGCGGATCTTCACCTGGTGGTCGATGCGGCCCAGGTATTCGAGTTCGCGCATCCCGTCGCCCCGCACGCGCCAGCGCGCCAGGTCGCCGCTGCGGTACAGCCGCGCGCCGGGCCGCAACGGGTCGCCGACGAAGCGCGCCGCCGTCAGCTCGGGCCGGTTCAGGTAGCCGCGCGCGAGGCCCGGCCCGCCGACGTACATCTCGCCGGTCACGCCGATCGGCACCGGCTGCATCGCGGCGTCCAGCAACTGCACGCGCAGGTCGGGGATCGGCACGCCGATCACGCTGCCGCGGCCCGCGTCGAGGTCGGCCAGCGTGATCGGCCGGTACGTCACGTGCACGCAGGTCTCGGTGATGCCGTACATGTTGACGAGCCGCGGCTGCGCATCGCCATGGCGCTCGAACCACGGCCGCAGGCTGTGCAGTTCCAGCGCCTCGCCGCCGAAGATCACCTCGCGCAGCGCGGTACGGCGCGGCGCGCCGCTGTCGACGTCGGCCTGCACCAGCTGGCGGAAGGCGGACGGCGTCTGGTTCAGCACCGTGACGCGCTCGTCGTGCAGCAGCGCGAGGAAGGCCTCGGGCGAGCGGCTCACCGCCTGCGGCACCACCACCAGGCAGCCGCCGTGCGCAAGCGCCCCCCACAACTCCCAGACCGAGAAGTCGAAGGCCACCGAGTGGAACAGCGTCCACACGTCCTGCGGCCCGAAGTGGAACCAGGCCTCGGTGGCGCCGAACAGCCGATCGACCGCGCGGTGCGTCAGCAGCGTGCCCTTGGGCTGGCCGGTCGAGCCGGAGGTGTAGATCACGTAGACCAGGTCGTCGGGCCCGACCGGGCTGGCCGGGTCGTGGTCCGGCGCCTGCGCGAGCGATGCGTCGTCCAGGCACAGCGTGCTACCCGCATGCGCCGGCAGCCGCGCCAGCAACGCCGATTGCGTCAGCATCACCGGCGCCTGCGCATCGCCCAGCATGAAGGCCACGCGCTCGGCCGGGTAGGCCAAGTCGATCGGCAGGTAGGCGCCGCCGGCCTTCAGGATGCCGAGCAGCCCGACGACCAGGTCCATCGAGCGCTCGGCGCACAGCCCGACGCGCGTGCCGGGCCCGACGCCCAGCGCCTGCAGCCGGTGCGCGACCTGGTTGGCGCGCCGGTTCAGCGCGCCGTACGACATCGAGACGCCATCGCAGCGCAGCGCCACCGCATCGGGTGCGCGCGCCGCCTGCGCCTCGAAGCGCCGGTGCATCGGCATCGCCTCGCCGCCCGCCGCCACGTCATTCGGCAGCAGCGCGTCGCGCTCGCCGTCGGTCAGCAGCGGCAGCCGGCCGATCGGCGTCGCCGGGTCGGCCACGATGCCGGCCAGCAGCGTTCGGTAGTGCCCCCACAGCCGCTCGATGCTGGCGCGGTCGAACAGCGACGGGTTGTACTTGAACGCCCCCGACAGCGCGTCGCTGCGGTCGATGAGGCCGAGGCCGAGGTCGAACTGCCCCTCCTGCTGCACCATCGCGTACGGCCGCACGCGCAGCCCGGCGAAGTCGACCGGCGCATCGTTGGCGCCGGCCACCAGCAGGTCGTTCAGCTCGCGGAACTGCTCGAAGCGCTGCAGCACGAACATGGTCTCGAACAGCGGCGAGCGACTCGGGTCGCGCGCCGGCTGCAGCCGTTCCACCAGCAGCGGCAGCGGGTACTCCTGCGCGTCCAGCGCCTCCAGCAGCGTGCCGCGCACCTGGCGCATCAACGCGCGGAACGGCATCGCCGCGTCCAGGTGCGAGCGCAGCGCCACCGGGTTCACGAAGTCGCCGAGCACGCGCGCGAAGTCCTGCTGCGTGCGGCCGAAGGTCGGCGTGCCGACGATCACGTCCTCGGTGCCGGTGTGGCGGAACAGCAGCACCTTGAAGGCCGCCAGCAGCACGACGTACAGCGTCATGCCCTCGTCGCGCGCGAGCTGGTTCAGGCGCTGCGTGGTCGCGGTGTCGAAATGGAAATCCAGCGTCGCGCCGAGGCCGCTGCGCCGCGGCGGGCGGGCGCGGTCGGTCGGCAGCTCGATCTCGGCGCGCGGCGCGGCCAGTTGCCGGGTCCAGTAGTCGGCCAGCTGCGCCCCCTGCGGGCCGGCCAGCATCTGCGCCTGCCAGCGGCTGTAGTCGGTGTACTGCACCTCGACGCGCGCCAGCCCGGCCGGCGGGCCGCCCGCGGCCTCGTGCAGCAGCGCGCGGAACTCCTCCAGCATCAGCAGCAGCGACCAGCCGTCGATCGCGATGTGGTGCACCACCAGCAGCAGCACGTGCTCGTCGGCGGCACGGCTGTACAGCGCGCTGCGCAGCACCGGGCCGCGTGCCAGGTCGAAGGGTTTCGCATAGTCGGCGGCGATGCGCTGCTGCAGCGCCGCGTCGTCGAGCCGGGCGACGTCGTGCAGCTCCAGCCCCGCGACGCCGGTGCCGGCCACGCGCTGCGCCGGCACGCCGTCGACCACGTCGCAGGTGGTGCGCAGCACCGCATGCCGGTCGACCAGGGCCTGCAGCGCCTGCCGCAGGTGCGCCGGATCCAGCGGCGACAGCACCTGCAGCGCGAACGCCACGTGGTAGGCCGCGCTGTCGGGCTGCTCCTGGTGCACGAACCACAGCGCCTGCTGCGCATACGACAGCGGCGCGTGGCGCACCTGCTGCGCCGCCTGCTCGCGCAGCGCCGCCAGCACCGCGTCGCGCCGCGCGCCGATCTGCGCGCGCAGCTCGGCCGACAAGGCCCCCTGCGGCGCCCGAAAGCGCAGCCGGCTGCCTTCGAACCACAGCTCGACCCCTTGCGCGGCAAGGGTGGACAGCAAGGTCTTCACGTCGGCGCTCACTGGGACGCATTCCTTTCAGGGTTCGGTTGCCACATCCACAGGGCCAGCAGCGCGAGCGCGATCCACACGCCGCCGACCATGTCGCGGTGCGTGAACGGCTCGCCGCCCGCACCCCATTCGACCAGCGCCATGCACAGCAGGTGCACGTGCAAGGTCGGTGCCACGCGGGCCACCGGCGCGCTCTCGCAGGCCCGGTCCAGCGCCCACAGCGCCAGCAGGCCGACGCTGCCGATGCCGGCCAGCAGCGCGGCGTCGTGCCAGTTCGGCGTCACCCACACGAAGGGCATCAGCGGCGTCAGCAGCGCGAACACGCCGAGCGCGGTGTAGAACAGGTTGGCCTGCACCGGCTCGTCGCGCAGCGAGCGCGTCATCACCACGTAGCCGCTGAACGACAGCGCCATCACCAGCGGCAGCACGGCCCCGGCCAGCGAAGCCGGCGGCGACGGCTCGGCCATCAGCGCGGCCACGCCCATGCCGATCAGCGCCACCGCCCACAGCCAGCGCGGAACGCGCTCGCCCAGCCAGAGCCGTGCGAAGGCCAGGATCAGCAACGGCGAGACCCAGAACATCGCCCACACCGTGCCGGCGCGGTCGCCGGCGGCCAGCGACAGCGCAAAGCTCGCCGGCATCACCAGCATCAGCAGCGAGCGTGCCAGCTGGAAACCGGGCCGCCGCGTGCGCCACAGCCGCGCCGGCCGGCGCCAGCCGAACAGCAGCAGCAGGCAGGCCAGGTGGGCCGCGTAGCGGCACCACACCACCTGCATCAGCGCGTAGTGCAGCTGCAGCCGCGCGCCGAACACGCCTTCGACGAAGGCCCAGGCCAGCGCGAACAGCGCCAGCAGCAGCATGGCCCGGCGGCCCGGGTCGCGCTGCGCGAGCGAGGTGGCGAAGGCGATGGGCGCGACCTGCATCACAGCCTCGGGTCGTCGTCCAGCGGCACCGGGCCGGTGGCCGGCTCCAGCGCCATCGGCCCGGTCAGCACCGGCGCGCGCTGCGGCAGCTCGTGCCGATCGTGGGCCAGCGCGGCGCGCCACAGCGCATACGCGATGGCCACGACCATCATCAGGCCGAACGCGATGCGCAGCGACGGCAGGTGGCCGCGCGCCAGCAGCGAGACCGCGGTCAGGCAGGCCACGTGCAGGTACAGCGCCGGCGCCACCCACGGCAGCGCCCAGCGGCGCAGCGCGTGCTCCAGCAGCCACAGCGCGAGGAAGCCGAACACCCCGAGCGCCGCGAACACCAGCGCGTCGTGCAGCGACGGCGCGACCCACACGCCGGGCAGGAACGGCGCGACGCCGAGCACGCCGCCCAAGGCGACGTAGAACAGGTTGGTCTGGACCGGCTCGTGGCGCAGCGAACGCGTCAGCGCCAGGTACAGCGCGAAGGCCAGCCCCATCAGCAGCGGCACCAGCGCGGCCTGCAGCGACGGCGGGCGCGCCGGCTCCAGCATCGCGACGGTGGCACACAGCCCGGCCGCGGCGGCGATCCACAGGCCGAGCGGCGCACGCGACTGCAGCCAGCCGCGCGCCAGCAGCAGCGCGAACACCGGCGCGACCCACAGCCCGGTCAGCACCAGGTGCGGCGACGCACCCTGCAGCACCGCGACGCCGAAGCCGAGCGGGATCGCCAGCATCAGCGCCGCGCGCAGCAGCTGCAGCAGCGGCCGGCGCGTGCGCCACAGCGGCTGGCGCATGGCATCGCGGCGCCAGCCCCACAGCGCGAGCATCAGCGCCAGCTGCACCGCGAAACGGCAGCCTTCGATCTGCAGCACGTCGTAGCCGCCGTGCAGCCGCGTGACCATCAGTTCGAGCCCGGCCCACAGCACCGAGAACGCGAACGCGAACAGCAGCGCGGCGCGCGCGGAAGGCGCGGTCCTCACAGCGAACCCTCCTCGAAGGCCGCTTCCGGCTGGGCCGCAGGCGCCGGGCCGCCGAGGTCGAGGCCGGCCAGCACCAGCGCCGACAGCTGCACGATGCTCGGCCCCTTCAGCAGGTCGGCCACCGCCACCTTGGCCTTCAGCGAGGTCTGGATGCGGTTGCGCAGCTCCATCGCCATCAGCGAATCCATGCCCATCTCCATCAGCGAGCGCTGCGGGTCGACCGCGCGCGCGGCCGGCAGCGCCAGCACACGCACGATCTGCGCCGACAGGAAGCCCACCAGCAGCGCCAGCCGGTCGTCGGCCGGCGCCTGCGCCAGCTGCGCGAGGATGTCGGTGCGCGGGCCGTTGTCGGCGGCGCGCGCGGCCGGCTGCTGCGGCGCGGCCTGCACCAGCTCGCTGAAGAACGGCCCCAGGTTGCGCGGCAGGCGCGCGCGCACCAGCGGCATCGCCGCCATCTGCGGCGACGCGGCGGCCGCGAGCATCTGCCGCATCATCGCGACGCCGGCCTCCGGCGAGATCATGCCCAGCCCCATCGCGGCCCAGCGCCGGCGGTGCGTCTCGCCGATGCCGGCCGCCATGCCGACCTCGGACCAGCTGCCCCAGTCGATGGAAAGCGCGTGCTGGCCGCGCGAACGCCGCAGGTGCGCCAGCGCATCGACGAACGAGTTCGCCGCCGCATAGTTGCTCTGCCCGGGCGAGCCCAGCAGCGCCGCGCCCGACGAGAAGCCGATGAAGAAGTCCAGCGCCAGGTGGGCCGTCAGCTCGTGCAGGTTCCAGCTGCCGCGCACCTTGGGCGCCATCACGCGCGCGAAGCGCCGCATGTCCTGCTCGGCCAGCAGGCCGTCGTCGACGATGCCGGCGGCATGCACGACGCCGCGCAGCCGCGGCATCTGCGCCGCGACCTGCGCCAGCAGGCGCGTCATCTGCCCGGTGTCGGACACGTCGGCCTGCGCCGCGAGCACCTGCACGCCGGCCGCCTGCAGCGTGTCGATCGCGGCCTGCGCCTCGGGCGACGGCGCACGCCGACCCAGCAGCACCAGGTGGCGCGCGCCTTCGGCCGCCAGCCACTGCGCGCTGACCAGGCCCAGCCCGCTCAGCCCGCCCGTCACCAGGTAGCTCGCATCCGGGCGCACCGGCGGCGCGCGGTGCTGCGTGATGACGATCTTGCCGACGTGGTGGCCCTGCCCCATGTAGCGGAAGGCCTCCTCGGCGCGCTCCAGCGGGTACAGCTTCTGCGGCAGCGGCTGCAGCACGCCGGACGCGAAGTCGGCCAGCAGGTCCTTCAGCATCTCGCGCACGAACAGCGGCCGCGCCGCGGCGATCTCGCCCAGGTACAGCGGGTGGTAGTGGCGGCCCGGGAACTCTTCGGCCACCTTGGCGGTGTCCCAGATGCCGGTCTTGCCGATCTCGATGAAATGGCCGCCCGGCTTCAACATGCGCAGGCTGGCGGGAATGAAGTCGCCGGCCAGCGAGTTCAGCACGATGTCCACGCCTGCGCCGCCGGTGTCGCGCATCACGTCGTCGGCAAAGCTCAGCGAACGCGAGTCGGCCACGTGCTGCACGCCCAGGCGCTGCGCCAGCGCGCGCTTGGCCGGGCTGCCGGCGGTGCCGAAGATCTCGGCGCCGGCGCGCCTGGCGAGCTGCGCCGCCGCCATGCCGACGCCGCCGGTCACCGCATGCAGCAGCACGCGGTCGCCCTTCTTCATCTGCGCCAGGTGCTTCAACGCGTACTCGGCGGTCAGGAAGGTGACCGGGATGGTCGCCGCCTCGGCGAAGCTCATCTGCGGCGGTTTGAGCACCGTCAGCGAGGCCGGCGCGATGACCCAGGTCGCGAAGCTGCGGTCGACCATCGCGATCACCTCGTCGCCCACCGCCAGGTCGTCGACGCCGTCGCCGACCGCGGTGACGACGCCCGCGCACTCGTTGCCGAGCGGGCCCGCATCGCCCGGGTACATGCCGAGCGCATTCAGCACGTCGCGGAAGTTCAGCCCGGTCGCGAAGACGCGGATCTCGACCTGGCCCGGTCCCGGCACCTCGCGCGGCACGGCCTGCAGCGCCAGGTTCTCGAGCGAACCGCGCTCGGTGATGGCCAGCCGCAGCGGCTGCTCGGCCGGCACGAAGCGGCCCGGCACCAGGCGCGCGGCGTGGCGCACGCCGTCGCGCAGCGCGACGCGGTCTTCGGCATCGGCCTGCCAGAGGCTCGCGAACAGCAGCTCGGCCTCGTCGGCGCGCACCACCGGGTCGAGGTCGATGCGCACGCAGCGCGCCTGCGGCACCTCGGACGCGACCACGCCGCCCAGCCCCCACACGGTCGCCTGCACCAGGTCCGGCACCGATCCTTGCACCGGCTGCGCCGCGCGCGTGACCAGCCAGCGCCGCGCCGGCGAATCGCCCAGCGCCTGCACCGCGTGCAGCAGGTTGCCCAGCAGCTGCGCCTGCGCGGTCTCCATCGCCTCCAGCGTCTGCACGACCGGCGGCACCAGCGCCCACAGCAGCACCACGCCTTGCAGCGGGCGCGCGTCGGCGCGCGCGGCTTCGTCGATCGCGCGGCGGATCTGCGCGTTGTCGGCCGCATCCACCTGCCAGCCTTCGGCCAGCGCCGCGAAGCCGTCGCCGCGGTAGATCAACGCGACGCCCGCACCCTCGGCCTTCAAGCGGTTCGCGAGACCCGCGCCGACACCGGTGCGGTCGGCCAGGACCAGCCAGCGGCCGGGCGGCTCGCTGCGCGGGGTGCTCAGCGGCGCCGCTTGCCACGCGGTCTCGAAGGCCCAGTCGGGTTCGCCGACCGCGGGTGCCGCGCCCGCCGACGCGACGCGCTGCAGCGCCTCGTGCGTGACGCGGCGCAGCTCCAGCCCCGACAGCTCGGCCAGCACCTGGCCCTCGTCGGACAGCAGCAGCAGGTCGGCCCGCAGCAGCTCGGCATCGCGTTCGGCCGGCTCGACGCTCACCTGGCACCAGGCCTCGGACACGCCGTCGCGGAACACGCGGTAGCTGCCGATGCCGACCGGCACGCAGATGTCGTCGCTGTGCAGCGCGTCGTCGGCCCACGGCAGGCCGAGGCCGATCAGCTGCAGGCAGGCATCGAGCAGCGCCGGGTGCAGCACCAGGCCTTGCGTCGACAGGTCGGCCGGCAGCCGGACGCGGCCCAGCACGCGGCCGCCGTCGCGCGCGACCTCGGTGATGCCGCGGAAGGCCGGGCCGTAGTGCGCGCCCTGCGCGGCGAGCTTGTCGTAGTACGGTGCCACCGGCAGCGACGGCGCACCGGCGAGCCGCCACGCGGCGTCGACCGCCGGCGCGTCGCCCCGGCCCGGCACCAGCGTCGCGCTCGCGTGCAGGCGCCAGTCGCTGTCGCCGCTTTTGCTGAACACCTGCACCGTCTGCGTATCGGCCTCGGCCGGCGTCACGATGACCTGCAGCGTCGCCGAGCCCTGCTCGGGCAGCACCAGGCCTTCGCGGATCGACAGCGACTGCAGCCGGCCATCCTCGCCGCCCAGCACCTCGCGCGCCGCGGCCTGCGCCAGCTCGAGGAAGCCGGTGGCCGGGAACAGCGTGAAGTCGAAGATGCGGTGGTCGGCCAGCCACGGCTGCGCCGCGAGGCCGATCTCGGCCTGGAAGATGCGCAGCGGGCTCGCCACCACGCCGCCCAGCAGCGCATGCCGGGTGCGCGTGGGCGCCAGTTCGCTGCGCTTGTCGGCGGCGTCGAACTGCTGCCAGTAGGGATCGCGCTGGAACGGATAGCCCGGCAGCACCGCGCGCCGCCGGGCACCGCCCTGCACCGCCGCCCAGTCCGGCCGCACGCCGCGCACGAACAGCTGGCCCAGGCTGTCGAGCAGCGACGCCGTGTCGTCGCGGCCCTTGCGCAGCGATGCGATCCAGGCACTGCCCGGCATCGCGCTGCCGCGCTGCGCCATGTTCAGCAGCGTCGGCTGCGGGCCGACCTCGACGAAGACGCGCAGGCCGTCGGCCTGCAGCGCCGCGATCGATTCGCCGAAGCGCACCGCATCACGCACGTGGCGGCGCCAGTAGCCGCTCTGGCAGACCTCGTCGCCGGCCAGCCGGCCGGTGAGGTTGGAGGCCAGCACCAGCTGCGGCGGGTGGAACGCGACCTGCGACGCGACCGCCTCGAAGGCGTCGAGCATCGGGTCCATCAGCGGCGAGTGGAAGGCGTGCGACACCTTCAGCCGCTGCGCCTCGATGCCGGCGGTGGCCAGGCGTTCGAGCGCGGCGTCGACGGCATCGCTGCGGCCGGAGATCACGGTGTTCTGCGGCCCGTTGGCGGCGGCGATGGCCAGCACCTGGGCATCGCGCGCGATCGCGGCGCGCACCGTGGCCTCGTCGCTGAAGACCGCGGCCATCGCGCCGTCGCGCGGCAGCGCGGCCATCAGGCGGCCGCGCTCGACGATCAGCTTCAGGCCGTCGGCGAGGCTGAAGACGCCGGCCACGCAGGCGGCCACGTACTCGCCGACGCTGTGGCCCATCACCGCGGTCGGCTTGACGCCCCAGGCCTGCCACAGCTGCACCAGCGCGTACTCGATCGCGAACAGCGCCGGCTGCGTGAAGGCGGTGTCGTCGAGCCGTTCGGCATCGTTCCAGACCACGTCGAGCAGGCTGCGGCCGAGCAGCGGTGCCGCGAGGCGTTCGCACTCGTCGAGCGCGGCGCGGAACGCCGGCTCGCTGTCGTACAGCGCGCGGCCCATGCCGGCGTACTGCGCGCCCTGGCCGGTGAACAGGAACACCAGCTCGGGCACGGTGCCGCTGACGGCCCGGCCGCGCGACGTGCCCGGGCCGGGCTCGCCGGTCGCGAACTCGGCCAGCCGCGCGCGCAGCGACTCGGCGCTGTCGGCGACGACGGCGAGGCGCTCGACGAAGTGCGAGCGGCCGAGGGCCAGCGTCGCGGCGACTTCGGCCAGCGGCAGCGGCGCCGACATCGCGTCGGCCAGGCGCTTGGCCGAGGCCTCGAGCGCGCCCGGCGTCTGCGCCGTCAGCACGAACAGCTGCTGCGCACGCGCCGCTGCGGGAGCGGCAACCGCCAACGGGGCTTCCTCGAGCACGACGTGTGCGTTGGTGCCGCTGAAGCCGAACGAGCTGACGCTCGCGCGGCGCGGCGTGCCGCCGGCACTGCCCCATGGCGTGCTCACCGTCGGCACCGTGATCGGGATCTCGTTCCATGCGATCAGCGGATTCGGCTGCTTCAGGTGCAGGTGCGGCGGGATCGTGCGATGCTGCAGCGCGAGCGCCACCTTGATCACGCCGGCCACGCCGGCCGCGGCCTCCAGGTGGCCGATGTTGGTCTTGACCGAGCCGATCATCAGCGGCGTCCCCGCGGGTCGCTGGCCGTAGACCTGGTGCAGCGCCTTCACCTCGATCGGGTCGCCGAGCGGCGTGCCGGTGCCGTGCGCCTCGACGTAGCCGATGTCGTCGGGCTTGACGCGCGCATTCGCCAGCGCGGCGCGGATCACCGCCTCCTGCGCGGTGCCGTTGGGGGCGGTCAGCCCGCTGCTGCGGCCGTCCTGGTTCAGCGCCGAGCCGCGCACCAGCGCGAGCACGCGGTCGCCGTCGCGCTGCGCGTCGGACAGGCGCTTGAGCACCAGCACGCCGCAGCCTTCGCCGCGCACGTAGCCGTCGGCCGACGCGTCGAAGGTCTTGCAGCGGCCATCGAACGACATCATGCGGGCGCGCGACGTGAGGATGGAGCCGTCGGCGGTCAGCGTCAGGTTCACGCCGCCGGCCAGCGCCAGGTTGGCCTCGCCGCTGCGCAGGCTTTGCACCGCCCAGTGGATGGCCACCAGCGACGACGAGCAGGCGGTGTCGACCGCGACGTTGGGGCCGTGCAGCCCGAGGAAGTACGACAGCCGCCCGGCCGCCACGCTGTGCGCCGTGCCCGACGGCGTGTAGGCATCGCCGTTGCGCGAGCCCACCGCCTCGGACAGCCGGTTCGCGTAGTCGTGCGTCGTGATGCCCATGTAGACGGCGGTCTGGCTGCCGGCCAGCGACGACGGCGCGATGCCGGCGTGCTCGAGCGATTCCCAGGTCACCTCCAGCAGCAGGCGCTGCTGCGGATCGAGGCTGATGGCCTCGCGCGGCGAGATGCCGAAGAAGTGCGCGTCGAACAGGTCGACGTTCTTCACGAACGCGCCCCAGCGGGTGTAGCTCTTGCCGGGCGCGTCGGGGTTGGCGTCGAAGCAGGCCTCGGCGTCCCAGCGTTCCTTGGGCACCACGGTGACGCCGTCGGTGCCGCTGTTCAGGAACTGCCAGAACGCCTCGGGCGTGTCGCCATCGCCGGGGAAGCGGCAACCGATGCCGACGATGGCGATCGGCTCGGTGCGCGCCTGTTCCGCGGCCTTCAACCTGGCCTCGAGCTGGTCGATGGCCTGCAGCGAGCGCTTGAGCAGCGCGGCGTAGTCGGGAGTCTGCCTGGTGTCGGTCACGGTGTCTCCTGGGCCGGCTCGCGCGAACCGTTCGCCCTGAGCAGGGACTGAGCTTGTCGAAGGCCCGTGTCGAAGGGTTGGTGCCCTGGCACCTGGGCTTCGACAAGCTCGGCCCGAGCGAGGTGCGCGCAAGGCTTCGACAGGCTCAGCCCGAACGGGGAACGATCAATCACGGTGTCTCCTCAGTGCTGATGCCATCGAGGCGGCGCATCAGCTGCATCGCAAGTTCATCCTCCGACAGCGCATCCAGGCTGTCATCCGCAGCTTGGGGGGTTGCTGCCGGGGGCACCACCGGTTCAGGGGAGGCATCGCCCATCTCGGCACCGAACACCTCGCTCGCCAGGTGCTCGGTCAGCGCGGCCACCGAGGGGTGGTCGAAGGTCAGCGTCGCCGACAGCGTGCGGCCGACCGCCTTGCCGAGCAGGTTGCGCAGCTCCACCGCCATCAGCGAATCCAGCCCCAGCTGGCGCAGCGGCTCGGTCACGTCCAGCTCGTCGGCGCGCTGCACGCCCAGCACCTTGACGGTGAGCTGGCGCACGTGCTCGCGCAGCACCGTCTTGCGGCGGTTCGGCGTCGCGGCGGCGATGCGCTCGTGCAGCGACGGGCCGGCCTGCGCGGCGTTCGCGGCGACGGCCGGCCCGGCCGCCGTGCTGGCCACCAGCTCGCTGAACAGCGGCGGCTCGGCACGCTGCTCGCGCAGCTGCGACCAGTCGCTCGCCAGCACCGCGATCTGCGCCGTCTCGAACGGGCTGCGCGCGCCGTCGCGCCGCATCGCGTGGTCGAGAGCCGCCAGGCCGTCGGCCGGCGCGATCGCCTGCAGCGAACCGGGCTGGTCGAGCTGCCGGTCGGCCGCGGCGCCGATCTCGGCCCACGGGCCCCAGTTGATGCTCAGCGTCGGCAGGCCCTGCGCCTGGCGGTGCCAGGCCAGCGCGTCCTCGAAGGCATTCGCCGCCGCGTGGTTGACCTGCCCGGCCGAGCCGGCGATCGACGCGCCGGACGAGAAGAACACCAGGAAGTCCAGTTCGCCGCACAGCGTGTGCAGGTTCCAGCTGCCGAACACCTTCGGGCCCATCACGTGCGCGAAGCGCGGCCAGTCCTGCCCGGCGATCACGCCGTCGTCCAGCACGCCGGCCGCATGGACCACGCCGGCCAGCGGCGCGTTGACACCGGCCAGCACGCGCTGCACGTCCTCGCGCAGCGCGACGTCGCCGAGCGCCGCCTGCACGTCGACGCCCTGCGCCCGCAGCCGGTCGATCACCTGCTGTGCACGCCCGTCGGCGGCGCGCCGTCCCATCAGCACCAGGTGGCGCGCGCCCTGCGCGGCCAGCCACTCGGCCACGCGCAGGCCCAGGCCGCGCAGTCCGCCGGTGACGAGGTAGCTGCGCGATGCATCGATCGCGAGGCTGCCGTGCACCGGGTGCACGTCGTGGCGCACCAGCCGGCGCGCCAGCCGGCGCGGGCCGCGCAAGGCCACCTGGTCCTCGCGCGAGGCCGCCTGCAGCTCGGCCACCAGCGCGCTCGCCGAAGCCGGGTTGTCGGCCGCCGGGTCGAGGTCGATGCGCATGCAGCGCAGCTCCGGGTGCTCGATCGCGACGACGTGGCTCATGCCCCAGGCCGTGGCCTGCGCCGGGTTCGCGCCTTCGTGCCGGTGCGTCGCCTGCGCACCGCGCGTCGCGATCCACAGCCCGGGCACCTGCGCTGCGGACTGCGCCGCCATCGTCTGCACCGTCTGCAGCAGCGCGCTGACCAGGAACTGCTGCTCGCGCGCGACGTCGTCGGTCGACAGCCCGGCATGTGCCACCAGGTCCAGCGCCTGCAGCTGCACGACGCCGCGGCACGGCAGCGGGCTGCGCAGCGCCTGGGCCAGCGCCTGCGCGCCGGGCGCCACCAGCTCCGGCAGGTCGCCGGCGCGGCGCAGTTCGTCCACCAGCGCCTCGGCCAGCCCGGCGCGGTCGGGCACGACCAGCCAGCGCGCCGGTTCGCGCTCGACCGAGGCGGCCGGCGCCTGCGCGACGAACACCGCCTGTTGCGCCAGCACCGGGTGCGTGGTCGCGCCCGGCAGTGCGGTCGCGCCCTGCAGGCCGTGCTGCGACAGCAGCGTGGTCCAGCCCTCGCGCGGCATCAGCGCATAGCTGCGCCGCTGCGTGTCGGTGTAGGCCCACCAGCCGTCCAGCAGGCCGACCGTCAGGTCGCCGAAGCGCTGCGGCGTCGTGCCTTCCAGCAGCACCAGCACGCCGCCCGGGGCCAGCAGTTGCCGCACGTGGGCGAGGGTCACGTCGAGGTCGGGCGTCGCATGCAGCACGTTGGCGCCCAGCACCAGGTCGTAGCCGCCGGCGGCGAAGCCCTGCGAGGCCGGCGCGCGGCCGATGTCGAGCAGCGCGTAGCGCATGAAGCCGTGCGCGGCGAACTTGTCGCGCGCGCGGTTCAGGAACAGCGGCGACACGTCGGTGAAGGTGTACTCGACAGGCGTGCCCTGCGCCGGCAGGTGCGGCAGCACGTAGCCCGTCGTGCTGCCGGTGCCGGCACCGATCTCCAGCACGCGCAGCGGCCGGTCGGCCGGCCAGGCCGCCACCAGCGCCTGCACCGTCTCGGCGATCACGCCGTTGTAGGTCTGGGCCGGCGGCGAGTTCTGGTACAGCCGCTCGGTGTCGGCCAGCGAGCCGCCGGGGAACAGCAGCGCCAGCGGGTCGGCCCGGCCGCGCATCACGGCGGCCAGTTCGCGGCCGCAGCGCCGCGTGATCACGAGCTCGGCGTCGCAGTTCGGGTGGCGCGCCAGCAGTTGCTCGGCCAGCGCCTCGGGATCGACCGCGTCGGGCGTGCGGCGCACCACGAAGCCCTCGCCGTCGCGCACCAGCAGGCCATCCTCGGCCAGGATGGCCAGCATGCGTTGCAGCAGCCGGGCATGCGCCGGCAGCGTGCCCAGTGCCCGCGTGTCGACCCGGCTGCCGGGTGCGAAGCTGCAGCCCAGCTCGCGCAGCGCACGCACCACGTAGGCCGAGGCCAGCGCGTCCAGCCCGGTCATGAAATCGGCATACGCCGCCAGGCCGTGGCGCTCGGCCAGCACGTCGACACGCGGCAGCACGCGCTCGGCCAGCTGCGCCGGCGCGAGCGGCTGCAGCGCCGGACGCTGCACGTCGCGCCAGGCGATCTCGTGCAGCATCTTCTGCACGCGCGGCGCAAGGCCGGTGTCGGCCACCGGGGCCGGCGCGGACGCACCGGCCCACTGCGGCCAGTAGCGCTCGCGCTGGAACGGGTAGGTCGGCAGCGGCACGCGGCGCCGGCCGCGGCCGGCATCGATGCCGTGCCAGTCGACCTCGACCCCTTGCACGAACAGGGCGGCCAGGCTCTCCAGCATCTGCTCGGTGTCGAGCCGGCCGCGCCGCAGCGACGGCAGCCAGCTGCCGCGCTCCGGCAGGCAGGCGCGGCCCAGGCCCAGCAGCGTCGGGTGCGGGCCGATCTCGAGGAACAGCTCGCAGCCGGCCTCGGCCAGCGACTGCATCGCCGGCGCGAACAGCACCGCGGCCATCACGTGCTCGCGCCAGTACGACGGGTTCGCGATCTCGGCGCCGATCGGCCGGCCGGTGACGTTGGACACCAGGTCGATGCGCGGCGGGCTGTACTGCAGCGTCTGCAGCACCTGGCCGAAGGCATCCAGCATCGGCTGCATCAGCGGCGAGTGGAAGGCATGCGAGACTTTCAGCCGCGTGACCTCGAGGCCCGCCTGCTGCAGCTGCGTGCTGATGGCGTCGACCGCCATCGCGAGGCCGGAGATCACCAGGTTGCCCGGGCCGTTGACCGCGGCGATCGACACCTCGCGGCGCCACGGCGCCAGGATGTCGGCAATGCGCGCTTCGTCGGCCATCACCGCCAGCATCGCGCCGTTGCGCGGCAGCGCGCCCATCAGCCGGCCGCGCTCGGCGATCAGGCGCAGGGCATCTTCCAGGCTGAAGACGCCGGCGATGCAGGCCGCGACGACCTCGCCGACGCTGTGGCCCATCACCGCCTGCGGCCGCACGCCCCAGGACATCCATAGCGTCGCCAGCGCGTACTCGACCGAGAACAGCGCCGGCTGCGTGTACTGCGTGTCGTCGATCGGCGCACCGTCGGCGAACAGGATGTCGTGCAGCGGCACCGGCAGCTGCAGCAGCGCGGCGCAGCGGTCCAGCGCGTCGCGGAACACCGGCTCGCTGTCGTACAGGCCGCGCGCCATGCCGATGGATTGCGAGCCCTGGCCGGTGAACAGGAAGGCGAGCTTCGGCGCGCGCGCCGGGGCCGCGCCGGCGAACACGCCGGCCACGTCCTCGCCGGCCAGCCAGGCCGACAGCCGCTGCCGCGCCTCGGCCGGCGTCGTGGCGCACAGCGCGAGGCGCTGCGCGAGCCGGGCGCGGCCGGTGTTGGCACTGAAGGCCAGGTCGGCCAGCAGCGCACCGTCGGCCAGCAGCGGCAGGTGCTGTTGCGCCAGCTCGCGCAACGCGCCGGCATTCTTCGCCGTCCAGGTCAGCAGTTGCACCGGCCGGTCCTTCGGGGCCACCGGTTCCACCGCCGGGGCCTGCGCCATCACCATGTGCACGTTCGTCCCGCTGAACCCGAACGAGCTGACGCCGCCGATGCGCTGCGGCTGCGCCGGCCAATCGACGAGCGCCGTCGGAACGCGCACCGGCAGCTCGTCCCACGGGATGAACGGGTTCGGCGCCTGCACGTGCAGCTGCCCCGGCACCTGGCCATGCCGCAGCGCCATCGCCATCTTGATCACCGCCGCGACGCCGGCGGCGGCCTCCAGGTGCCCGACGTTGGCCTTGACCGAGCCGACCAGCAGCGGCGCACTCGCCACGCGCCCTTCGCCCAGCACCTTGCCCAGCGCCTGCACCTCGATCGGGTCGCCGAGCGAGGTGCCGGTGCCGTGCGCCTCGACGAAGCCGACGTCGGCCGGCAGCACGCGCGCGTCCTGCAGCGCATCGCGCAGCACCGCCTCCTGCGACGGGCCGTTCGGCGCCGTCAGGCCGTTGCTGCGCCCGTCCTGGTTCGCCGCCGAACCGCGGATCAGCGCGATCACGGTGTCGCCATCGGCCTGCGCATCGGCCAGCCGCTTCAGCACCAGCAGCCCGCAGCCCTCGCCGCGCACGAAGCCGTCGGCGCGCGCATCGAAGGCCTTGCAGCGGCCGTCCGGCGCCATCATGTGCGAGCGCGACAGCGCCACCGTGATCTCCGGCGTCAGCACCAGGTTGACGCCGCCGGCCAGCGCCTGGTCGCATTCGCCGCGGCGCAGGCTGTGCACCGCCTGGTGGATCGCGACGGCCGACGACGAGCATGCGGTGTCGATCGACAGGCTGGGGCCGCGCGCGCCGAGCACGTACGACAGCCGGCCCGAGGCGATGCTGTGCGCGATGCCGGACGCGGTGTACGCGTCGTAGCTGTCGACCCCGCCCTGGCGCAGCAGCTGCCAGTAGTCGCCGGCCGACAGGCCGACGAACACGCCGGTGCGGCTGCCTGCGACGCGCTCGGGGTTGATGCCGGCGTGTTCCAGCGCCTCCCAGGCCACCTCCAGCAGCAGGCGCTGCTGCGGATCCATGCTCAGCGCCTCGCGCGGCGAGACGCCGAAGAAGTGCGGATCGAAACCGTCGACCGGCCCGAGGAAGCCGCCGAAGCGGGTGTTCATCCGGCCCGGCACGTCGGGGTCCGGGTCGTACCAGTCGTCGATGGCCCAGCGGTCGGCCGGCACCTCGGTGATCGCGTCGACGCCGTCGCGCACCAGCGCCCAGAACTGCTCGGGCGTGTTCGCGCCACCCGGGAAGCGGCAGCCGATGCCGACGATCGCGATCGGCTGGTGCGCCGCCTGCTCCAGCACGAGCACGCGCTGCTGCAGCTCGTCGGCCAGCAGCGCGAGGCGCTTGGGCGAGAAATGGCTGATGCGTTCCAGGAAGTCGGACATCTCAAGGCCTTTTCAGTTTCTTCGCGAACAGCGCTTCGACCTGCTCGTCGCTCAGGTCGTCGAGGGCACCGACGGCATCCACCGGCTTGGCCACCGGTGCGGGCGGCGCGGCCGGCACCGCCAGTGCCTCCAGGTAGGCGGCCAGCGCCTCCAGCGTCGGGTGGTCGAACACCAGCGTCGCCGGCAGGCTGCGGGCCAGGCCGAGGCCGGTGCCGAGCCGGTTGCGCAGCTCGACGGCCATCAGCGAATCCAGCCCCAGCTCGTTCAGCGGCTGGCGCGGGTCGATCGCCTGCGCGCTCGGCGCATCGACGACGCGCGCGACGTGCTCGGCGACGAAGCCCAGCAGGCGCTCGCGGCGGCGCTGCGGCGTGGCCTGCCTCAGCTCGTCGATCAGCGAGGCGCCGCCGGCGACGGCCGCGGGCTTCGGGCCCGCCGCCTTGCCGGCTGCACCGCGCACCACGCCGCGCAGCCGCTCGACGAACGGCCCGTGCGCATCGCCGCTCGCGAGGAAGCGCTCCCAGCGCACCGGGAACACGCCGACGTGCGCCGGCTCGGCGCGCATCAGCACCTCCAGCAGCTCCAGCCCGTGCTGCGGCGTGATGACGTCGATGCCGCGCGCGGCAACGCGCTGGTCGACCTGGCGATCGGCGGCGGCACCGATCTCGCTCCACGCGCCCCAGCCGATGCTGAGCGCCGGCAGGCCCAGCGCACGCCGGTGCGCGGCCAGCGCGTCCATGAAGGCATTCGCCGCCGCATGGTTGGCCTGGCCGGACGAGCCGAGCACCGAGGCCATCGACGAATACAGCACGAAGAAGTCGAGCGGCTGGTCCTGCGTCAGCACGTGCAGCGCCCAGCTGCCGTCGAGCTTGGGCCCCAGCGGCCGCACGAAACGCACCCAGTCCTGCTGCAGCAGCGCGCCGTCTTCCAGCACGCCGGCCGAGTGGATCACGCCGCGCAGCGGCAGCCCGTCCTGCGCGATCGCGGCCAGCACGCGCGCGACCTCGTCGGCGCGCGACATGTCGGCCTGCACCGCCCTGACCTGCGCGCCTTGCGCGCGCATCGCGTCCAGCCTCACCTGCGCCGCCGCCGAGGCCGGGCGGCGGCCGACCAGCACCAGGTGGCGCGCCCCGCGCTCGACCAGGCGGCCGGCCGTCAGCAGGCCCAGCCCGGACAGGCCGCCGGTGACCAGGTAGGCACCGTTCGGCACCAGCGCCTGCATCGAGGCCTGCAGCGCATCCTGCTGCGTCAGCACCACCTTGCCGACGTGGCGGGCCTGCGCCATGAAGCGGAAGGCCTCGCCGCCGCGTTCGAGCGGGAAGGCCTGCAGCGGCAGCGGGCGCAGCTCGCCGCGCTGCACCGCACCCATCACGTCGGCGAACAAGGCCTGGGCGGCGGCCGGGTCCTGGTAGCGCTGCGCGTTCAGGTCGATCGCGTGGTACTGCGCCTGCGGCCGCAGCTCGCGGAACTGCGACGCGCTCCAGATGTCGCGCTTGCCGATCTCGAGGAAGCAACCCTGCGCCGCCAGGCTGCGCACGCTGGCCGGGATGAACTCGCCGGCCAGCGAATTGAGCACCAGGTCGACGCCGCGGCCTGCGGTGACGCGGGCGATCTCGGCCTCGAAATCGAGCGTGCGCGAGTTCATCACGTGGTGCGCGCCCAGCGAGCGCAGCAGCGCGCGCTTGGCCTCGCTGCCGGCCGTCGCGAACACCGTGGCCCCGGCGCGGCGCGCGATCTGCAGCGCCGCCATGCCGACGCCGCCGGCCGCCGCATGCACCAGCACCGTCATGCCGCCGCGGATGCCGCCCAGCCCCTGCAGCGCATGCCAGGCCGTCATCAGCGCGAACGGCAGCGTGGCGCCCTGGGCATAGCTGACGCCGCGCGGCAGCGGCGCCACGTGCTGCTCGGCCGTCGTCATGTAGCTTGCGAAGCAGGCTTCGCCGGTCGCGACCACGGCATCGCCGAGCGCGAAGCCGGCGACGCCCTCGCCCAGCGCGACGATGGTGCCGGCGCACTCGCCGCCCAGCGGCTCGGGGTCGGCGCGCAGCGCGACCGCGTTCATGATGTCGCGGAAGTTCAGGCCGGCCGCGCGCACGCGGATCTCGACCTCGCCCGGGCCGGGCGCGCGGCGCGTCATCGGCACCAGCGGCATCTCGTCGAACACGCCGCTCGCGGCCTTTTCCAGCCGCACCGGCGGCGGGTCGGCCGGTGCGATCACGGCCGGCAGCAGCCGCGCGACGAAGGCGCAGCCGCGGCGCAGCGCGAGCTGCGGCTCGTCGCCGTCGGCAGCGATGGCCTGCCACAGCGCGGCGGCCTGGGTGTCGAGATCGGCCTGCGCATCGAGGTCGATGCGGGCGGTGCGCAGCTCCGGGTGTTCGAGCGCGATCACCTTCGCGAAACCCCACACCGGCGCCTGCAGCGGGTTGACGTCATCGCCGTCGTGGACGGCCTGCGCGCCGCGCGTCGCGATCCACAGCCGCGGCGTCGTGCCGGTCGCGAACGACTGCGCGCCCAGCCCCTGCACCAGTGTCAGCAACGAACCCAGGCTGGCGCGCTGCGTGTCGACCAGCGAGGCGGCCGAACCCTCCTCCGGAACCGCCACGTCGAGCGCGCCCAGGTGCACGATGCCGCGCAGCGTGCGCCCGGCCAGCGCGGCAGCATCGGCCTCGGGCCCCACCACCCGCGCTTCATGGCCCGCGGCGCGCAGCCGTGCCGCCAGCCGTTCCGCGACGCCGCCGCGGTCGCCCACCAGCAGCCAGCTCGCCGCCGGCAGCTCGTCGACCGCGTCGACCGGCTTGCGCGCGGCCAGCAGCACCTCGCGCGAGAACGGCTGCGGCGCATCGATGGCCGCCGCGCCGAAACCGAGCCCGGCCAGCAGCGCCAGCCAGCGCGCGCGCGACAGCAGCGGGTAGTCGGGGCGCAGCGCGCTGTCGCTGAAGCGCCACCAGCCGTCGGTCAGGCCGAAAGTGATGTCGATCCAGCGCTCCATGCCGGCCACCTCGAGCATCAGCAGCGTGCCGCCCGGGGCCAGCACCTGGCGCAGCTGGCCGAGCGTGCGCGCGAGGTCGGCGGTGGCATGGATCACGTTGGCGGCGATCACGACGTCGAAGTGCTGGCCGGCCAGTTGCGCGGGCAGCGGATGCTCCAGGTCCAGCGGCTGGAAGCGCATGAACGGGTGCACGCCGAAGCGTTCACGGGCCCGGGCCACCATCAGCGGGCCGATGTCGGTGAACAGGTAGTCGCAGCGGTCGGCCGGCAGCATCGGTGCGACCCAGGCGGTGGTGCCGCCGGTGCCGCCGCCGACCTCGAGGATGCGCAGCCGGCGCCCGGCCGGCAGCCGCTGCAGCGCGATGCGCAGCGTCTCGCGCAGCAGCTGGTTGTAGGCCTTGGCCTCGGGCGCGTCGCGGTACAGCGATTCGGCCAGCTCGGCCGAGCCGTTCGGGAACAGCTGGTGCAGCGGGTCGGCCCGGCCGCGCAGGATGTCGCCGAGCACCGCGCCGCAGCTGGCGGTCAGCGCGATGCGCGGGCGCGAGGCCGGGTGGCATTGCACCAGCGGCGCGACGCGCTGCGCCGGGTCGGCCATCGACGGCCAGTGCAGCACGGTCCAGCCGTCGGCCTCGGCACGCAGCAGGCCCTCCTCCGCCAGGATGGCGAGCAGCCGCGGCAACAGGCGGTGGTAGCGCGGCGCGAGCTGCAGTTGCTGCGCGAGTTCTTCGCTGCGCACCGGCTGGCCGGCGGCCGGGTTCCAGCCGAGTTCGCGCAGTGCGCGCGCGATCCACGCGGCGCTCATCGCCTCGAGCGCGACGAAGGCCTGCTGGTAGTCGGCCAGGTCGTGTTCGCGCGACAGCCCGGCCAGCAGCGGGCCGGCCTGCGCGGCCAGCTCGGCCGGCGCCGGCAGCCACCTGGCATCCGGCACCGGCTCCCAGGCGATGCGGTAGACCGGCTCGCTCGGGGCGCCCGGCAGGGCCGCGGCACGCAGCGCCACGCCGGCCAGCGTGGCCACGGTGCCGTGCGTGTCGAACAGCACCAGCTCGGCCTTCAGCGTGTCGGCGCTGCCGCCCGGCACGATGCGCACGTGGCTCAGCAGCGTGTCGCCCGGCGTGCGGTGCACCGCCAGCTGGCCGATCGCGAGCGGCAGGTAGGCGCGGCCCGCGGCGGCCTCGGCCGGCAGCGCCGCGGCCATCACCTGCAGCGCCGCATCGAGCAGCGCCGGGTGCAGCACGTAGCCGGCACGGCCGGCGGCCGGCGGCAAAGCGATCTCGCCCAAGGCCTCGCCGTCGCGCCGCACGATGCGCTGCACGCCCTGCAGCGCCGGCCCGAAGGCGAGCTGGCGTGCGGCCAGCTGCGCGTAGTGCGTCGCGGCATCGACCTCGTCGCGGCAGCGCGCGCGGATCGCATCGGCCGGCTCGTGCACGGCCGACGAAGCGGGCTGCACGAAGCTGCCCTGCACGTGCGTGTGCCAGGCGTCGTCCGGCTCGTCGGCGCCGAGCGAGACGATCTCGAAGCCCTGCTGCTCGCGCCGCAGCAGCAGCTGCAGCGTGCGCGTCTCGCCGGCCTCGAAGGCCAGCGATTCGGAGATCACGACGTCGCTGACGGCACGCGGGCTGCCGTACACCAGGCGGCTCGCAGCCAGGGCCATCTCCAGGAAACCGGTGGCCGGCAGGATCACGCGGCCCTGCACCTGGTGGTCGGCCAGGTAGGGCAGGTCGTCGCCGCGCAGCGTGGCCTCGAATTGCACCACGTCGCGCAGCGGCGAGCGCAGGCGCGTGCCGAGCAGCGGGTGGCCGGTCGGCGTGCCGTTGCCGGCCGGGGCCACGCTGCGCGCGCGGAACCAGCAGCGTTCGCGGCGGAACGGCGTGGCCGGCAGGTCGGCCAGCGCGACGCCGCTGGCGGACCAGACGGCGCGCCAGTCGATGGGTGCGCCGGCAAGGAACAGCGTGCCCAGCGCTTCGGCCAGCTGGTCGGCATCGGCGCGGCCCTTGCGCAGCGTCGCGACGCCCAGCGGCAAGGCCTCGGCAAAGTTCAGCAGCGTCGGGTGCGGGCCGACCTCGATGCAGATGTCCGGCTTCAGCGTCGCCAGCGTGCGCACGCCGTCGGCGAAGCGCACCGCCTCGCGCACGTGGCGGCGCCAGTAGCGCGGCTGCGTGATCTCGGCGGCGTCGGCGAGCTGGCCGGTCAGGTTGGACACCAGGCGCAGCTGCGGCCGGGCCATGGGTGTCGCCGCCGCGGCGCGCTCGAAGGCATCGAGGATGGGATCGACCAGCGGCGAATGGAAGGCGTGCGAGACCGGCAGCTTCTGGCAGCGCACGCCGCGCGCGCCGAAGCGCTCGCAGACCGCGTCGACCGCGGCGGCGCTGCCCGAGATCACCGTCTGCGTCGCCGCGTTGACGGCGCCGATGGACAGCTGCCCGGCGAGCGGGGCGATCGCTTCGGCCACGTCGGCTTCCGGCGCGAAGATCGCCGCCATCGCGCCCCCCGCGGGCAGCGACTGCATCAGCCGGCCCCGTTCGGCGATCAGCGCGAGCGCCTGCGGCAGCGTCATCACGCCGGCCAGGCAGGCCGCGGTGTACTCGCCGACCGAATGGCCCATCGCGAGGTCGGGGACGATGCCCCACGCGGCCCACAGCTTCGCGAGCGCGAACTCGATGCTGAACAGCGCCGGCTGCGTGTAGCGCGTCTCGTCGATGGCCGCGCCCTGCTCCGCGAAGATCACGTCGAGCAAGGGCTGCGGCAACACGCCGGCCAGCCCCTGCGCGCAGTCGTCCAGCGCGGCCCGGAACACCGGCTGCTGCGCGTAGAGCGCGCGGGCCATGCCGGCGTACTGCGCACCCTGGCCGGTGAACAGGAAGGCGATGCGGGCCGGGTCGCGCCGCGTCACGCGCGCCGTGTGCAGGCCCTGGACCTCGCGCGATTCGGCCAGCGCCAGCAGGCGTTCGCACAGCTCGGCCATCGTGCGCGCCAGCACCGTCGCGCGCTGCGCGAACGTGGCACGGCCGACCGCGGCGGTGAAGCAGACGGCGGCCAGTTCGCTGTCGGGCCGGCCGGCCAGCGCGGCGGCGAAGCGGCGCGCGGTGTCGGCCAGCGCGGATTCATCGCGGGCGGACAGGATGAACAGATGCAGGCCCCCCGCTCGGGCCGGGCTTGTCGAACGGTCGGACTCCATTCCCGTTCGCCCTGAGCTTGTCGAAGGGTCGGGCTGAGCTTGTCGAAGCCCTGCAGCCCCCGCCACGGCACCCGCCTCGCGCTCCGGCGGCAACCCTTCGACACGGGCCTTCGACAAGCTCAGTCCCTGCTCAGGGCGAACGGGAGCGGAAGCGGGGGCGGTGGCGGTGGCGGGAGCCTCCTCGACCACGATGTGCGCATTGGTGCCGCTGAACCCGAACGAGCTGACCCCGGCGATGCGCCGCCCACCGATCGGCTGCCACGGCGTCAGCGCCGTCGGCACCTTCAGCAAGCCGTCGCCCCAGGCGATGTGCGGGCTCGGCGTCTTGAAGTGCAGGTGCGCTGGAATCTGCTGTTGCCGCAGCGACAGCACCAGCTTGATCAGCCCCGTGACACCGGCGGCCGCTTCGAGGTGCCCGACATTCGTCTTCACCGACCCGATCAGCAGCGGCTGCGACGCATCGCGGCCCTCGCCGAACACTGCCGCCAGCGCCTGCACCTCCAGCGGGTCGCCCAGCTGCGTGCCGGTGCCGTGCGCCTCGACGTAGCCGACCTCGCGCGGCGCGATGCCCGCGCGCGCCAGCGCCTCGCGGATCACCGCTTCCTGGGCCGGGCCGTTCGGCGCGGTCAGCCCGCTGCTCGGCCCGTCCTGGTTGACCGCGCTGCCGCGCACCAGCGCGAGGATGCGGTCGCCATCGGCCTGCGCATCGCGCAGGCGCTTCAGCACGACGACGCCGCAGCCCTCGCCGCGCGCGAAACCGTCGGCCGCCGCATCGAAGGTCTTGCACTTGCCGTCGGGCGACAGCATGCGCGAATGCGACAGCGCGATGTACAGGTCGGGCGACAGGATCAGGTTCACGCCGCCGGCCAGCGCCATGCGGCAATCGCCCGCACGCAGGGCCTGGCAGGCCAGGTGCAGCGCGACCAGCGACGACGAGCATGCGGTGTCCAGCGTGACGCTCGGACCCTGCAGACCGAGCAGGTACGACAGTCGGCCCGACGCGATGCTGTGCGCGATGCCGGACGTGAAATGCGCATCCAGCAGTTCGCCGTCGCGCGTCTGCAGCTGCATCTGCGCATAGTCGTTCGCGCACATCCCGACGTAGACGCCGGTGGCCGAGCGCTCCAGCCGGTCGGGGGCCTGGCCGGCGTGTTCCAGCGCCTCCCAGGCCACCTCGAGCAGCAGGCGCTGCTGCGGATCCATGCCCTGGGCCTCGCGGCGCGTGATGCCGAAGAACGTGGGGTCGAACCCGTCGACCGCGCCGAGGAAGCCGCCGCCGCGCGTCGCGATGCGGCCCGGCGCCTCGGGATCGGGGTCGTACAGCCCGTCGACGTCCCAGCGGTCGGCCGGCAGCGGGCCGGTCGCGTCGACGCCGTCGCGCATCAGGCGCCAGAAGCTGTCGGCGTCGTGCCCGCCGCCGGGCACGCGGCAGCCCAGGCCGATGATCGCGATCGGCTCGCGCGCCGCGCCTTCCAGCGCGGCCACGCGCGCCTGCGCCTGCTGCAGCGCCAGGAAGGCGCGTTGCAGCGGGGTCAGCGCCGGGGTGTCGACGGGAACGCTCACGAACCCTCCAATCGGCTCATCAACAAGGCTTCGATCTCGGCATCGCTCATCGCGGCGACCGCGGCTTCGGAGGCCGGCGTCATCGCCGCAACCGCCGCCTTGGGCGCCGGGGCCGGCGCCGCCTTCGGCAGCATGCGCTCCAGCAGGTGGATCGCCAAGGCATCGATGGTCGGGTGGTCGAACATCAGCGTCGCCGGCAGCGGCTTGTCCAGGCCGAGCCCGCTGCCCAGCTGGTTGCGCAGTTGCACCGCCATCAGCGAATCGAAGCCGATGTCCATCAGCCGGTCGCTGCGGCCGGGCGCGTCGGCCGGGTCCAGGCGCAACACTCGCAGCACGCGCTCGCGCACGAAGTCGCGCATCAGCTCGATGCGTTCGCCGGCCATCGCGTCGAGCAGGCGCTCGCGCAACCGCTGGGCCTGCTCGGCCGGTGCGGCGACCGCGGCGCGCCGTGGTTCGTCGGCGCCGGCCGCCACCGCCGCCGCGCCCACCGCATCGCCCGGCACGCGCGCGACGATCACATGCTGCCCCAGCGCCTCGGCCGGCGAACCGGCCGGCGGCCAGGCACCCGCTTCGTCGAAGCCGGCTTCGCGCAAGGCCTCCAGCCAGCGCTGCGGCGGCAGCAAGGGGTTGTCGCCGCGCAGGTCGTCGGCGAAATGCTGCCAGCCTTCGATCAGGCCGGTGGTCATGTCGAACCACGGCAGGTGCGTCGTCGACTCGACCAGCACCAGCATGCCGCCCGGTGCCAGCAGCCCGCGCAGCCGCTTCAGCGCGACGCGCAGGTCGCGGCTGGCATGCACCGCGTTGGCCGACACGATGGCGTCGACGCTGCCCGGCGCGTAGCCCTGGGCCTGCGGGTCGGTGTCCATGTCGAAGCGGCCGAAGGTGAGGAAGGGATAGGCAGCGAATCGCTCGCGCGCCCGGTCGAGGAAGACGTCGGAGACATCGGTGAACTGGTACTGCGCGCGGTCGGCCGGCAGCGCGGCCCTGAGCGTGGACAGGATGGCGGAACTGGTGCCGCCGGTGCCGGCGCCGACCTCCAGCACGCGCAGCGCGCGCCCGGCCGGCACGGTGGCGGCCAGCGTCTCGAAGGCGGTCGCCGCGAGGCCGTTGATGTAGCGCATCGTCGCCGAACGCTCGTAGAGGTTCTCGGCCAGCTCGAACGAGCCCTGCGGGAACAGCGTCTCGAGCGGGCTTTCGCGGCCCAGCAGCACCGGCGCCACCAGCGTGCCGCAGTGGCGCACGTAGGCGAGCAGCGGCTGGTTGTCGACGAACAGGCGCTCCGCCTCGGCCCACAGCGCGGCCAGCGGCGGCTCGGCCAGCGCGCGGTCGGCGACGAAGCGCTCGCCGTCGCGGCGCAGCTGCCCGGCCTCGACCAGGCTGTCCAGCCAGCGCGACACCAGGTGCCGGTAGCTCGCGCCGATGCCGCTGCGCTGCATCAGCCCGTCCAGCGTCTGCGCCTCGCCGGCCGCGACGAACTGCCCGGCCTCGCGCAGCGCGTGCGCCGCGTGCGCCGTGGTGATGCGGGCCAGGCACTCCCACTTCGCCGGGTACGACGCCGCGTTCAGGTCCAGCGGGCCGCGCTCGGCCTGGCGCGCCAGCGCGCTGCTGACGCGCTGCCAGCGCTGCCCTGCATCGACCGGGGCCGCAGGCGCTTCGCCGACGACGTCCATCCAGTGCCGGCGCGCGCGGAACGGGTAGGTCGGCAGCGCGACGCGGCGGCGCGCGTACGGCGCATCGAACGCGGCCCAGTCGACCTCGGCGCCCGACACGTAGAGCCGCTGCAGACTGGCCAGCAGGTCGGTCCAGTCGGCACGTTCGCGGTGCAGCGACGGCAGCCATTCGACCTCGGCACCCGCGGCGCATTCGGCGCCCATGCCCAGCAGCACCGGGTGCGGCCCGACCTCGACGAAGTGCGTGATGCCCTGCGCCAGCAGGCCTTGCAGCGCCTGCGCGAAACGCACCGGCTGCCGCATGTGCGTGAGCCAGTAGTCGGCGTTGCCGACCTCGGCCAGCCCGGCCGGCGCGCCGGTGACGTTGGACACCAGCGCGATGCGCGGTGCGTTGAACGTGACGGTCTCCAGCACGCGGCGGAAGGCCGGCAGCACCGGCTCGATCAGTGCCGAGTGCGCCGCATGCGGCACGCGCAGCAGCTTGACGCGCACGCCCTGTACTTCGAGCCGCTGCGACGCGGCCTCGACCGCACTGCGCGGGCCGCTGATGACGAAGTGCTCGGGCCCGTTGTAGGCCGCGATGGTCAGCGCGGACGGCCCGTGCGCCAGCTCCGCCTGCACCACGGCCTCGGCGGCGAACACCGCCGCCATCGCACCATCGGCCGGCAGTTCGTGCGTCAGCCGGCCGCGTTCGATGACCAGGCGCAGCCCGTCCTCGAGCGACAGCATGCCCGACACGCAGGCCGCCGCGTACTCGCCCAGGCTGTGCCCCACCAGCGCGACAGGCTCGATGCCCCACGAGCGCCACAGCGTGGCCAGTGCAACCTCGATCGCGAAGTTGACCGGCTGCGCCCACGCGGTCTCGTTGATCGGCGAGGCACTGCCGGCCGGCGTGAAGATCACGTCGAGCAGCGAACGCGGCAGGTGCGGACGCGACGCCGCGTCGCAGGCATCCAGCACCTCGCGGAACACCGGCGAGCTGTCGTACAGCTGCCGGCCCATGCCGGCGTACTGGCCGCCCTGCCCGGTGAACAGGAAGGCGACCTGAGGACGCACCGCGCCTTCGACCTGGCCGCGCGCGACCGCCGGGTCGTCGCGGCCGGCCAGGAAGGCGGCCACGCCGGCGTGCAATTCATCCAGGCTCGCACCCGTCACCGCCATCCGGTGCGAGAAATGCGAGCGGCCGGCGTTGGCGCTGAAGCACAGGTCGGCCGCCTCCTCGGTCTCCTCGCCCTGCAGCAGCCGGGCCTCGTGGCGGCGCGCCAGGTCGGCCAGCGCCGCGTCGTCGCGCGCCGACAGCGCCAGCAGGTGGGTCGGCCGCTGCAGCGTGACGGGCGGCGCGGCCAGCGATGCGGCCGGCGCGGCTTCGACGATCACGTGCGCATTGGTGCCGCTGAAGCCGAACGAGCTGACGCCGGCCAGCCGGCGGCCGTCGATCTCGGGCCAGTCGGTCGATGCCGTCGGCACCTGCACCGGCCAGTTCCAGTCGATGTGCGGGTTGCCGGCCTGGAAGTGCAGGTGGGGCGGGATCTGCCGGCGCTGCAGGGCCAGCACCACCTTGATCAGCCCCGCGAGGCCGGCCGCCGCCTCGAGGTGGCCGATGTTGGTCTTGACCGAGCCGACCTGCAGCGGCTGCGCCGCATCGCGCCCGCGGCCGAGCACCGCGGCCAGCGCGCCCAGCTCGATCGGGTCGCCGAGCGGCGTGCCGGTGCCGTGCGCCTCGACGTAGCCGATCTGGCGCGCGTCGACCTGGGCGGCGGCCAGCGCGGCGCGGATCACCGCCTCCTGCGCCGGGCCGTTCGGCGCGGTCAGCCCGCCGCTGCGGCCGTCCTGGTTCATCGCGCTGCCGCGCACCACGGCCAGCACGCGGTCGCCCGCGGCCTGCGCGTCGGCCAGCCGCTTCAGCACCAGCACCGCGCAGCCCTCGCCGCGCACGTAGCCGTCGGCGGCCGCGTCGAAGGTCTTGCAGCGTCCGTCCGGCGCCATCATCCGCGCCTTCGAGAAGTTGATGTTCATCTCCGGCGTCAGGATCAGGTTCACCGCGCCGGCCAGCGCCATGCCGCATTCGCCCAGCCGCAAGCCCTGGCAGGCCAGGTGCAGCGCGACCAGCGACGACGAGCACGCGGTGTCGACCGCCACCGCCGGCCCCTGCACGCCGAGGAAGTACGACAGGCGGCCCGATGCGACGCTCGCCGCATTGCCGGTCGCGAAATACGGATCGATCAGCTCGGCGTGGCGGTACAGCGCACGGCCGTAGTCGTTGTTGCAGATGCCGACGTAGACGCCGGTGCGCTGGCCGAGCGGCGTCGCACCCAGTTCGGCGGGCGCGATGCCGGTGTCTTCCAGCGCTTCCCAGGCCACTTCGAGCAGCATGCGCTGCTGCGGGTCCATGCTGGCGGCCTCGCGCGGCGAGATGCCGAAGAACTCGGCATCGAAGCGGTCGACCGCGTCGACGAAGCCGCCGAAGCGCGTCGTCATCTTGCCCGGCGCATCGGCGTCGGCGTCGTACAGCGCGTCCAGGTTCCAGCGCTCCGGCGGGATCGGGCCGATGGCATCCGTGCCGGACCACAGCAGCTCGGCGAAGCCTTCGGCATCGACGACGCCGCCGGGCAGGCGCATCGCCATGCCGACGATCGCGATCGGTTCGTGCAGCGCGGCGTTCGAGCGCGCGAGCCGGTCCTTCAGCTCGCGGATCTCGATCAGGGCGCGCTTGACGGGGCTCAGCGCTTCATCGCGCGGGTCGGTCATCGGGAACTCCCCAGTTCTTGCAGCAGCAGGGCTTCGGCCTGTTCGTCGCTGAGCTCGCTCAGGTCCTGCGGCGTGGTGTCGGGCGTCTTCTCGACAGCCGCGGCCGCGGGCTCGGCAAGGTCGAGCACGCGCATCAACTGCGCCGTCAGCGCGGCCACCGTCGGGTAGTCGAACAGCAGCGTCGCCGACAGCGGTTTGCCGATCGAGCGCGTCAAGGCGTTGCGCAGCTCGACTGCCATCAGCGAATCCAGCCCCAGGTCCTTCAGCGGCGTCTTCGGGTCGACCGGCGTGCCGGCATCCAGGCCCAGCACGTGCAGCGCGCGTTCGGCGAGGTGCGCGGCCAGCGCCGCGGCGCGCTGCCCGGCCGGCGTGGCCTGCAGGCGCGACAGCACCGACGATTCGGCCGCGGCCGGTGCGGGCGCCGCGGCACGCTGCACCAGCCCGTCGAAGAAGGCCGGATCGACGCCGGCCGGCAGGCTGGCGATGAAACGCGGCCAGTCGATCGGCAGCACCGCGGCATGCACCGCGCGCTCGCGCAGCAGCTGCTCGAGGCGCTCGAAGCCCTGCGCCGGTTCGATCTGCGCCAGGCCGCGCTCGCGCCACGGGTCGTGGCCGGTGGCCGCGAGCCGCGTCGCCATGCCGCCCTGCGCCCACGCGCCCCAGGCCACGCTGAGGGCCGGCAGGCCCTGCGTGCGGCGCAACCGGGCCAGCGCGTCGAGCTCGGCGTTCGCCGCCGCATAGGCGCACTGCCCCGGCGCACCGAGCAGCAGGCCGGCGGCGGAGTACATCACGAAGAAGTCCAGCGGCAGCGTGCGCGTCTGCTCGTGAAGCTGCTGGGCGGCACGCGCCTTGTTGTGCAGCACCACGGCACAGCGCGGCCAGTCCTGGCGCAGCGCGATGCCGTCGTCCAGCGTGCCGGCCGCGTGCACGATGCCGCGCAGCGGCGGCATCTCGGCGGCGATGCGGGCCAGCACCGTGCGCAGCGCCGCGGCATCGCCGGCATCGGCCGCGAAGCAGCGCACCGCGACGCCGGCGGCTTCGAGTTCGCGCACCGCCTGCGCCGCCTCGGCGGACGGCGCATGCCGGCCCAGCAGCGCCAGGTGGCGGGCGCCCGCGCGCTGCAGCCAGCGCGCGGTGTGCAGGCCGAGCGCGCCCAGGCCGCCGGTGACCAGGTAGCTGGCGCCGGCCTGCACGTCGAAGGCCGACGAGGCCGGCAGCCGCAGCACGATCTTGCCGATGTGCCGCGCCTGCGCCATGTGGCGGAAGGCGTCGGCCGCGTGCGCGAAGTCGAACACCGTGACCGGCAGCGGCTCCAGGCTGCCGTCCTGCAGGCCGGCCTGCAGCTCGACCAGCATCGGGCGCAGCAGGCGCGGCTCGGCGTAGGCCGCCTCGCCCAGGTCGTAGGGCTGGTAGTGCAGGCCGGGGTGGCGCTGCGCCACCGCATCGGCCGTCCAGATGTCGCGCTTGCCGAGTTCGAGGAACCAGCCGCCGCGCGCGACGACGCCGAGGCCGGCCGGGATGAACTCGCCGGCCAGCGAATTGAGCAGCACGTCGACGCCGGCCCCGCCGGTGGCGCGCATCAGCTCGGCGGCGAACGAGGTGCTGCGCGAATCCATCACCGCGCGCACGCCCATCGCCAGCAGGTGGGCGCGCTTCTCGGGCGAACCGGCCGTCGCGTAGACCTCGGCACCGGCGCGCAGCGCAAGCTGCACCGCCGCCAGCCCGACGCCGCCGGCCCCGGCATGCACCAGCACGCGCTGGCCGCGCTGCAGGCCGGCGAGGGTGAACAGGCCGTGGTGCGCCGTCAGGAAGGCCACCGGCAAGGCCGCCGCCTGCTCGTCCGACAGGCCCGGCGGGATGCGCGCGACGAAGGCCGCCGGCGCGATGGCCTCGCTGCCCATGCTGTCGTGCACGAAGCCGAACACGCGCTCGCCGACACGCCAGCCTTCGACCGCGGCACCGACCTCGCCGACGACACCGGCGCATTCGGCACCGAGCGGGATGCCGCTGCCGGGGTAGACGCCGAGCGCGAGCAGCACGTCGCGGAAGTTCAGCCCGGCGGCGTGCACCTGGATGCGCAGCTCGTTCGGCTTCAGCGCGCGCGACGCCAAAGGCTTCAGCGCGAGACCGTCGAGCGTGCCCGCACGCGCCACCTCGAGGCGCTGTGCACGCACGGCCGCGGCCTGCGGGCGCCGCAGCAGGCGCGGCGCGTGGCGCGCGCTGCCGCGCAAGGCCACGCACGCCAGCGGCTGCGCGGCCAGCAGCTCGGCCAGCAAGGCGTCCAGGTCGGCGGCATCGGTGTCGATCGCGCGCAACGGCAGCTCGGGGTGCTCGGCCGCGAGCACGCCGAGAAAGGCCCAGGCGCCGGCCGCGGCCGACGACACCGGCGCCTCGTGCGGCAGCACCGCCTGCGAGGCACGCGTCACCAGCCACAGCGCCACCGCCGGGGCCTGCGCGTCGCCGGCCAGTGCCTGCAGCACGTGCAGCAGCGAGCCGCTGGCACGCAGCTCGGCGGCGTCGGCCCGGCCGGCGTCGAAGCCGGGGGTGTCCAGGCTCCACAGGTCGATCACCGCACGCGGCGCGCCATGCCCGCGCCAGTCGGCCACCACCGACTGCATCTGCGCCGCATCGCGCGGGTCGACCGCCCAGCGGTTCGATTCGAGGCGATGGAAGCGCTCGCCGACGACCACCTCGGTGACGCGCCCGCCGCGCAGCTGCAGCGCGCGGCGCAGCACGGCGGCGACGCCGCTCTCGTCGGACAGCAGCAGCCAGTCGCCAGCGGCATCGTCTTCGCTGTCGGCCAACGCCGGCAGCGGCGCGGTGCCGATCCAGCTCGTTTCGTACAGGTCCTCGTGCCCGCCGTCCTGGCCGGCCAGCGTGCGCGCGTCGGTGTCGGCGAAGCGCACGCCGTCCAGGCGCGCGACCGGGGCGCCGTGCTCGTCGGCGAGCTCGATGTCGGCACCGGCCTCGCCGCGCAGCACGACGGTGGCCGCCAGGCGCGCGACGCCGGGGCGCAGCAGCTGGAAGCGTTCGGCCCCCATCGGCGCCCACAGGCGCTTCGGCACGCCTTGCGCGGCGACCGCGCACAGCTGCAGCGCGCCGTCGAGCAGCGCGGGGTGCAGGCCGAAGGCCGCGGCCTGCGGTTCGACGTCGGCCGGCAGCGCCAGCGTGGCACGCGCCCAGCCGCTGCCGCGCTGCACCTCGTGCAGGCTGCGGAAGGCGGGGCCGAAGGCGACGCCGATGGACTCGAAGCCGGCGTAGATCTCGGTCGCGGACAGCGGCTGCGATGCGCCTTGCGTCTGCAACGCCGTGGCCGGCGCCGCATCGGCGATCGCGGCGGTGCACACGCGCTGCCACGCGTCGCCCTCCAGCGCCTGGTGCAACTCGACCGCGTCGTCGCGCACGATCAGTTGCCAGTGCGCCTCGCCGGTCTCGGGCAGGAACAGCGGGCGTTCGACCGCGAAGCTCGCCAGTGGTTTCGGTGCGCCATCGGACACGGTCCGCAAGGCCGCCTGGCAGGCTTCGAGCATCGCCGTCGCCGGCATCAGCAGGCGCCCGCCGATGCGGTGCTCGTGCAGCGCGCCGGCATCGTGCGCCGACCAGCGCGCGTCGAACACGCGCGCCGTCGTCGCCGGGGTCGACAGCCGCACGCCCAGCAGCGGATGCGCGCCGCGCACCGGCGCGCTGGCCAGCGGCGTCGGCCGCAGCCAGTAGCGCTTGCGCTGCCACGGGTAGCGCGGCAGGTCGACCACCTCGCCGCCCTCGCCGGCCACCGCTTCGGCGTCCAGCGTGTGGCCGTGCACGTGCAGCGCCGCGGCGGCCTGCAGCAGGGTTTCGCGTTCGGGCTTGCCGCGGCGCAGCGAGGCAAGGACCTGGACGGTCCTGCCCGACGTTCCGATGGCCGCGGCGACGCTCTCGGCGATCGACGCACTCAGCACCGGGTGCGGCCCGATCTCGAGGAAGGCATCGAAGCCGTCGTGGGCCATCGCGCTGATCGCCGCATGCAGCCGCACCGGCTCGCGCACGTTGCGGCCGAAGTACGCCCCGTCGAAGCGCTGCGTGCCGGCCAGCGCGCCCAGCACCGTCGAGTACACCGGCACCTGCGGCGCCTGCGACGGCAGGTCGGCCAGCAGCCCGGCCAGCGCCTGCTGGAACGGCGCCATCTGCGCGCTGTGGAAGGCGTACTGCACCGGCAGCATGCGGTGCGACACGCCGCGCCGCGTCAGCGCCGCCAGCGCTTCGTCCAGCGCGGCCGGCTCGCCGGACAGCACGATGCTGCGCGGGCCGTTGACGGCGCCCAGCGCGAGGCGGTCGCCGTAGGGCTTCAGCAGTTGCAGCGCCTCGTCCTCGGACAGGCTGGCCGCCGCCATGCGGCCGTTGCCGGTGGCCTGCTGCATCACCCGGCCGCGCTGGCACACCACGCGCACCGCGTCGGCCAGCGACAGCACGCCGGCCACGTGCAGCGCGGCGATCTCGCCGACGCTGTGGCCGGCCACGCCATCCGGGCGGATGCCCCAGCTGGCCCACAGCGCCGCCAGCGCGACCTGGATCGCGAACAGCGCCGGCTGCGCGACCTCGGTGTCGTCCAGGCGCGAGGCGGCTTCGTCCTTCGCCAGCTCGGCCAGCAGCGACCAGCCGGCCAGCGGCTGCAGCAGCGCATCGCACTCGGCGACCTTGGCGCGGAACACCTCGCTGTCGGCGACCAGCTCGCGGCCCATCGCGAACCACTGCGGGCCCTGCCCGCTGAAGACGAAGGCGAGGCGCGGCACGCCTTCGGCCGGCACGCGGCCCGCGGCCACGCCGGGCGACACCTCGTCGCGCAGGTGGTCGGCCAGGCGCGCCACGAAATCCTCGCGCGTGCGGCCGACCAGCGCGAGCCGGTGGTCCAGCGCCGAACGGCGCGCGCCGGCGGTGTGGCACAGGTCGGCGATGCTCGCGGGAGTGGCCGGCAGGAACTCGCTCCAGGCCTGCGCCAGCGCGCGCAGCGCCGCCTCGCTCTGCGCCGACAGGTGCAGCAGGCGCGCCGGCGTGCCGGCCGGCGGCGCATCGGCCGGCAGGCGCGGCGCCTCTTCGACGATCACGTGCGCATTGGTTCCGCCGACGCCGAACGAGCTGGTGCCGGCGCAGCGCGTCTGCGGCCCGGCCGGCCACGGCACCGGCCGCGCGGCGACCGCCAGGCGCGTGCCGTCGAGCGACAGGTGCTTGTTCAAGCGCTTGAAGTGCACCTGCGCCGGGATCAGCTCGTGGCGCAGCGCCAGCACCGTCTTGATCAGCCCGCCGACACCGGCCGCGGCCTCCATGTGGCCGAGGTTGGCCTTGGCGGCGCCGAGCCAGCAGGTGCCGCCGCCCGCGTCGGCGCGGCCGACGGTGGCGGCCAGCGCCTCGACCTCGATCGGGTCGCCGAGCGGCGTGCCGGTGCCATGCGCCTCGATGAAGCCGATGCGCCCGGGCGCCAGCTGCGCCGAGGCCAGCGCCTCGCGGATCAGCGCCTGCTGCGCCAGGCCGTTCGGCGCGGCCAGCAGCGTCGAGTGGCCGTCCTGGTTGACGGCCGAGCCGCGCACCACGGCGAGCACGCGGTCGCCGTCGGCGATCGCATCGCTCAGCCGCTTCAGCACGATCACGCCGCAGCCTTCGCCGCGGCCGAAGCCGTCGGCGCTGTCGTCGAAGGTCTTGCAGCGCCCGTCCGGCGCCATGAAGCCGACCTTGGACAGCGAGATCATCAGGTCCGGCGTCACCATCAGCGAGACGCCGCCGGCCAGCGCGACGTCGCTCTCGCCGTGGCGCAGGCTCTGGCAGGCCAGGTGGATCGCGACCAGCGACGACGAGCACGCGGTGTCGACGGACACGCTCGGGCCGCGCAGGTCGAGCAGGAAGGACAGCCGGTTCGCCAGCACGCTGTGCACCGTGCCGGTCAGCGTGCGCGCGTCGATCGCCTCCGGGTCCTTGTACTCGAGCAGCTGGTAGTCGTTGTGGTAGCTCGCGATGAACACGCCGGTGTGGCTGCCGCGCAGGCGCTCGCGCGTGAGGCCCGCGTCGTCGAGCGATTCCATCGCGACCTCGAGGAACAGCCGCTGCTGCGGGTCCATGCGCTCGGCCTCGCGCGGCAGGATGTTGAAGTACGCGGCGTCGAAGCCGTCGATGCGGTCGAGGAAGCCGCCCCACTTGGTGGCCGACTTGCCCGGCACCGACGGATCGGGGTCGTACAGCGCGTCGCCATCCCAGCGGTCGGCCGGCACCGCGCGCACCGCGTCGACACCGTCGACCAGCAGCTGCCAGAACTGCTCGGGGCTGTCGGCGCCACCGGGGAAGCGGCAGCCCATGCCGACGATGGCGATCGGGTCGGCGCGCATCAGCGCCTCGCTCTGGCCGCGCATCTGCTGCGCCATCAGCGCGAGCTTGACGGCGGAAAGCTGCGACAACGGGGCGGAGGGCTTGTCGCTCATGGTCAGCGTTTCCTGCGCAGCAGGCGCGCCGCGTCTTCGTCGGACAGTTCATCGACGCCGGCCAGCACGTCGGCAACGGCGGGCGCGGCGGCCGGGACGTCGGCAGCCGGCGCTTCGTGATCGCCCGCCAGGAAGCCCACCAACGCGTCCAGCGTCGGGTAGTTCCAGGCCAGCGTCGCCGACAGCGGCTTGCCGTGCAGCGGTTCGAGCCGGTTGCGCAGCTCCAGCGCCATCAGCGAGGTCAGCCCCATCGTGCCCAGCGGCTTGCGCGCATCGATCTTCGCCGGCACCAGCTTCAGCACGCGGCCGATCACGTCGCGCACCGCGCGCTCGAGGGCGCGGCGGCGTTCGGCCGGATCGGTAGCGGTCGACAGGTCGTCGACGGGCGGCACCACCACGGCCTCGGCCAGCAGCTCGCGCAGCAAGGGCAGGTCGCGCGCGCCGAGGCTCTTGCGCATCGCGCGCCAGTCGACCGGCATCACCAGCAGGTGCGGCGCATCCTGGCGCAGCGCATCGCCCAGCAGCGACAGCGCCTGCGACGGCGCGAAGCCGCCGATGCCTTGCCGCAGCAGCTCGTCCTGCTGGCGCCGGCCGGCCTCGCCCTGCATCACGCCGGTCTGCGTCCACACGCCCCAGCCGATGCTTTGCGCATGCCGGCCCTCGGCGCGGCGCTGGCGTGCGAGCGCATCGAGGAAGGCATTGGCGGCGGCATAGCTCGCCTGGCCGGCCTGCGGCATCGCGGCGGCCATCGACGAGAACATCACGAAGCGGTCGAGTTCGGGCAGCGCGCGGTGCAGGTTCCAGGCGCCCTGCAGCTTGGGCGCGAGCACCGCGGCCAGCGAGGCGGCGTCGAGCTCGTGCAGCAGCCGGTCGTCGGTGATGCCGGCGGCATGGACCACGCTGCGGATCGGCGGGCGGCCTTCGGCGCGCTGCTGCGCGAGGAAGCGCGCGAGCGCCACCTCGTCGGCGACGTCGACGGCGGCATGCTGCACGTCGGCCCCCAGCGCTTCGAGTGCGCGGATCGCGTCGACGGCCGGCGTGGGCTGCACCGCCCACCGGGACCGCGGCGGCAGCGGCGTGCGGCCCAGCACCACCAGGTGGCGCACGCCCTGCCCGACCAGCCATGCGGCGACGTGGCGGCCGACGCCGCCCAGGCCACCGGTGAGCAGGCAGCTGGCATCGGCGCGCCACGGCGCCGTCGGCGACGGCGCCGGTGCGACGCGGCACAACCGCGGCTGCAGCCAGCGATCGCCGCGCCGCGCGCAGGTGCCGGCGTCGGCACGCACCGCGTCGAGCAGCGCATCGACCGGCCCGCCGATCTCGACCAGGCCGCCGAAGCGGTCGCCGTGCTCGGCCGCCAGCGTCGCCGCCAGGCCCGACAGCGGGGATTGCGCCAGCGTGCCGCGCGTCGCGAGCCACAGCCGCACGTCGGCCCCGGCCCGCAGTCGGATGACGGCCTGCGCGTCCTGCACGATGGCATGCAGCGCGGCGGCGTCGCCGACGCTGTCCAGGTCCAGCGGACGCAGGTCCAGCACGTCGAGGCGCGACGCGGCTGCGGGCTCGGCCAGGCCCTGCGCATCGGACAGCAGGTGCACGCGTTCGCCTTGTTCGCGCAGCGTGGCGGCCAGGCCGTCACGGTCGGCGATCACCGCCCATTCGCGCGGCACCGGATGGGCCGGCGCGAGCGACACCGGCACCCAGTCCACCGCGTAGAACGCATCGGCCGCATCGGCCTGCGCGGTCGCGCCCAGCCGTTCGAACACCAGGCCGTCAAGCTGCAGCACCGGGCCCTGCTCATCGAACAGCACGGCGTCGACGCGCACCGGCTCGCCGTCGCGTTGCGGTGCGGTCGCCTTCGCATGGACCCATGCGGCGCCCGACAGCGGCCGCAGCCACAGCGCCGTGTCCAGGCGCGTCGGCAGCCACAGCTCGCCCGGCGGCGCCAGCGTGACCATCAGCTGGAAGCACGCATCGAGGGCGGCCGGCGGCACGCGGAAGCGGTCGGCGGCGAGCGGCAGCAGCTGCGCCAACGCCTCGGCCGGCGCGAACCAGGCCTGCGCGATCGCATGCAGCGGCTCGCCGAAACGGGCGCCAATGGCCTGCAGCCGCGCATAGAGCCCGGCACCGGCCAGCGGCGGCTGCGCGCGCAGCCGCGCGAGCACGCCGGTGTCCGGCGGACGGCTCGCGCCCGGCCCCAGCTGCGCCTGCGCATGCAGCGTCCATGCACTGCCGGCCTGGCTCTGGAAGCCCAGCTGCAGCGTCCCGTCGTGCGCCGCCACGGCCTGCAGCTGCAGCGCCGCGGCGCTGTCCGGCTGCAGGTGCAGCGCGCGCTCGAAGCGCAGGCCGTGCACCGCGGCGCCCGGCGCAAGCGCCTGTGCCGCCGCGAGCGACAACTCCAGCCACGCAGACGCCGGCAACACGGTGCTGCCGTGCAGGCCGTGCGCGAACCAGGCCGGCACGCGCAGCGGATCGAGCGACAGGTTCCACAGCGCACCGGCCGGCGTGCCGGCCAGCGCGACACCGGCGCCGAGCACCGGGTGGTGGCCGTCGATCACCGGGCCGTGCCCTTGCGCACCGGCCGGCGCGATGTCGGCCGCGGCGATCCAGTGGCGCTCGCGCTGCCACGGGTAGGTCGGCAGCGTCAGCGTGCGGCCGCGCGGCAGCACGCGTGCCCAGGCCAGCGGGAACCCGGCGCAGTGCAAGGCGCCCAGCGCGGCGCGCATCGCGGCCTGCTCGGGCTCGTCGCGGCGCGCACAGGCGATGCCGACCACCTCGTGGCCGCCGGCCTGCGCCGTCTGCTGCAGGGCCGGCAGCAACACCGGGTGCGGGCCGAGCTCGATGAACACCGTGACGCCGTCGGCCAGCAGCTGCTGCACCGTCGCGCCGAAGCGCACCGGCTGGCGCAGGTTGTCGGCCCAGTAATGGCCGGCCAGCTCGCCGCCGTCGGCGCGGCGCGCCAGCACGGTGGAGTACAGCGCGGCATGCGTCGCCGCCGGTTGCAGGTCGTGCAGCTCGGCGGCCAGCTCGACCGCCAGCGGCTGCATCTGCGGGCTGTGCGATGCGACGTCGACCTTGACGAGGCGGCAGAACACGCCCTCGCGTTCCAGCTCGGCCATCAGCGCCTGCACCACGCCCGGGTCGCCCGAGATCACGCTGGAGCGCGGGCTGTTGCTGACCGCCACAGCGACCTGCTGCTCGCGCCCGGCGATGCGGGCCTGCGCCTCGGCCATGCCCAGCTCGACCAGCGCCATCGCGCCCTGCCCGCTGGTGCGGCGCATCAGCGCGCTGCGCCGGCAGATGATGCGCATCGCCTGCGGCAGGCTCAGCGCGCCGGCAATCGCCGCGGCGGCCACTTCGCCCATGCTGTGGCCGACCACTGCGTCGGGTTCGACACCGTGCGAGCGCCACAGCGCGGCATAGGCCCAGGCCAGCGCCACCAGCACCGGCTGGATCACGTCGATCTGGTCGAGGCGGTAACCCGCGGCACCGGGCTCGAGCATCAGTTGCTCGACGAGCGACCCCTCTGCGAACGGGCGGGCGGCCTCGTCGCAGTCGGCGAGCGCGGCGCGGAAGATCGGCTCGCGCGCCATCAGCTCGCGCGCCATGCCGGTCCACTGCGCGCCCTGGCCGGGGCACACGAACGCGATCTTCGGGCGCACGGCAGAGGCGACGCCTTCGGCCGCCGCGGCCTCGCCATCGGCATAGCGCTTCAGCGCGGCCACCATCGCGGGTGCATCGTCGGCAACGAAGACAGCGCGGCGCTCGAGCGCGGTGCGGCGGGTGGCCGCATTCCAGCAGACGTCGGCCAGCGGTGCACCCGCGGTCAACAGCGCGGCATGGCGCAGCGCCAGCGCGCGCAAGGCGGCATCGCTGCGCGCCGACAGCGGCAGCAAGGGCACCGTGCCGTCGGCGCTCGCCGTGTCGTCTGCAGGTGCCTGTTCCAGCACGACGTGGGCATTGGTCCCCGCGATGCCGAACGCGCTGACGCCGGCCAGCGTCGCCTGCGCCGGCCACGGCCGCGCCTGGCGCGCCACCTCCACCGGCATCTGCGCCCACGGGATCCCCGGGTTCGGCTCGAGGCAATGCAGGCTGGCCGGGATCTCGCGGTGGTGCAGCACCAGCGCCGCCTTGATGAAACCGGCCACGCCGGCCGCGCCCTCGGTGTGCCCGAAGTTGGTCTTGACCGAGCCGACCGCGGCGCGCTGCCCCGGCGCGCGGTCCTCGCCCAGCACGTCGGCCAGCGCGCCCAGCTCGACCGGATCGCCGGCGCGCGTGCCGGTGCCGTGCGCCTCGACGTAGCCGACCTCGCTTGCCGGCCGGCCCGCGTCGCGGTAGGCGCTGCGCAGCAGTTCCTCCTGCCCGCTGCGGCTGGGCGTGCCCATCGAGCCGCTGCTGCGCCCGTCGTTGTTGACCGCGCTGCCGCGGATCAGCGCGTAGATGCGGTCGCCGTCGGCCTGCGCCTGCGCCAGCGTCTTCAGCACCACCAGGCCGGCGCCTTCGCTGCGCACGTAGCCGTCGCCGCGCGCGTCGCCGAACTTGCAGCGGCCGTCCGGCGCCATCATGCGGCTCTGCGAGTAGGCGATGCTGATGTGCGGCTGCAGGATGATGTTGACGCCGCCGGCGATGGCCAGCAGGCATTCGCCGCTGCGCACGCTGCGCGCCGCCAGGTGCACCGCCGCCAGCGACGACGAGCAGGCGGTGTCCAGCGTCAGGCTCGGGCCGCGCAAGCCCAGCGCATACGACAGCCGGCCCGACGACGCGTAGCGCCCGCTGCCGGTGGTCATGTAGAAATCGACCGCCTCGGGGTCGCTGAAGAGCCGCGACTCGAAATCGGTGAGCCACTGGCCGACGAACACGCCGGCGCGCGCGGCGTCGATGCCGGCCAGGTCCTGGCCGGCGTCTTCCAGCGCTTCCCAGGCGGTCTCGAGCAGCAGGCGCTGCTGCGGATCGAGCCGCTCGGCCTCGCGCGGCGAGATGCCGAAGAAGTCGGCGTCGAAGCCTTCGATGCCGTCGAGGAAGCCGCCCCAGCGCGTCATGATGCGGCCCGGTGTCGCGGGGCGCGGGTCGAAGTAGTGCGCCAGGTCGATGCGGCTGGCCGGGATCTCGGCGATCGCGTCGCGGCCTTCGCTCAGCAGCGACCAGAAGCTCGCCGGATCGCTGACGCCGCCGGGAAACCGGCACCCGATGCCCACGACAGCGACGGCGGGAGCGGCTGGCGGCATCGGTTGCATCGGGGCCTCGGGTCAGGCGAAGGCGGGGGACGCCGGCACGCTGCCGGACAACAAGGGCGCCAGCGTCACCGACAGGTCGGCCAGCAGCGCATCGCGGCGCTCGTTCAGGTAGAAGTGGTCGCCGGGGAACACGCGCACGCGGAACGGGCCGCGCGTCTCGCCGCGCCAGCCATCGAGGTGCTCGCGCGGCGTCAGCGGATCGGCGCTGCCGCCGAACACCGACAGTGCGCAATCGAGCGGCGCGCGGCCGGCCGGCGGCAGGTGGGTCTCGAGCGCGGCGATGTCGGCGCGCAGGCTGGGCAGCAGCAGCGCCATCACGTCGGCATGCTGCAGCAGCTCGGGCGGAATGCCGCCGTAGCGGCGCTGGATCTCGCCGACGAACTGCGCATCGGGCAGGCGGTGCAGCGCGGGCTCGCGGGCCGGCCAGTGCGGCGGGCGGCGGCCGGAGACGACCAGGTGCCGCGGCGCCGGCAGGCCGGCCGCCTGCAGCGCGCGCGCCACCTCGCTGGCCAGCACCGCGCCCATGCTGTGGCCGAACAGCGCGAAGGGCTTGTCGAGCTCGGCCAGCAGCTGCGGCAGCACGGCGCGCACCAGCGTGGGGATGTCGGCGATCGGCGGCTCGTCGAGCCGGTTCGCGCGGCCGGGCAGTTGCACGGCCAGCACCTCCAGCGCGGCGGGCAGGCCGGCGGACCACGGGCGGTACACCGCGGCGCCGACACCCGCATGCGGGAAGCAGATCAGGCGTGCGCGCGCATCAGGACGCGGGGTGAAACATTGAAGCCAGGGTGTGCTGCTGTTCATCGGATGACGAGGATTGCGCGGTGCCCGAACATGGCTCATCGGACCCGCCGTTCACGCGCCGTCAGGCATGTGATCCACCGTGTCCTTCAAGTGAAGCAATGTAAAGTCAAAAGGCGCCGCGCCACCCTGGGAAGGACCCCTCAAGTGAGTGCATTCCGAGGGGGTGGATGCCCCCTGGAATGCGTGGTCGGACACGCCCTCAGCGCACCGCCTGCAAGGCCTCTTCCAGTGCCTGCTGCGCCTGCGGCTGCCAGGCGTCGTGCAACGCGACGGCCGCGCGCGCGGCCTGCACCGCCTCGTCGCGCCGGCCGAGCGCGAGCAGCAGGTCGGCCAGGTTGATCCAGGCCGGCGCGCTGCGGTGGCGCTCGGCCGCGGCGCGCAGCACCTCGGCGGCGCGTGCGGTGTCGCCGGCGGCGCGCAGGCTGTTGCCCCAGCCGATGGCCAGGCTGGGCGGGTCGGGCCAGCGCTGCACGGCCGATGCGTAGACGCGGGCCGCGACGGCGGGACGCGCGCTGCGTTCGAAACCCACGGCGGCCTCGACCGCGTCGGATGAGCGCGCGGTGAGCGGCCAGTCGCCCGGCGCCAGCACGACGAAGGCCCAGGAGCCGGAGCGGCCCCAGGTGTGCTCGAAGGTCGACAGCGGCATCACCTCGCGCTCGGTGCGGCCGGAGCGCAGCAGCAGGTCGCCGCGCGGCAGGTCGTGGCCGACCACCACGGCGTAATGCCACAGAGGCACGAAGGACAGCCCCAGGTTCTGCAGCACGACCACCGGGTGGCCGGCGGCCACTTCGCGCAGCAGCGCGGCCATCTCGCCGGGGATGCGCGTCGCAACCGCGCCGTGGCGGCGTGCGCCGGCCAGCATCTCGGCCTGCAGGCTGCCGGCGCGCGCGGGCACGAAGACCTCGGCCGAGAGCTGCGCCGGATCCACCGCGAAGCCGGCGGCGGCCAGCGCGGTGGCGAGCGCGGCTGGGCCGCACTGGAAATCGGTCTGCGGGAAAAAAGGTGTCGATGTCAGCTCGACCACCGGCGGCAGGCCGGCGGGCGGATCCGCGCGCAACGCCGCGGTCTGCACCGCGCAGCCGCCGAGCAGCAGCGCCGCCAGCAGCAGCGCCGCCCGGATCAACGGATGGGCCGCGTGAACGGGAACACCTTCGTGAAGCCGAGGATGTCGGTGACGAGCAGCAGCACGAAGACGAAGACCAGCGTGCCGACGATGTCGTTGGCGCCGGCCGGGGCGCGGTCGATCTCGGCCCCCAGGCGTGCCGCCTCGGCGTCGCTGAGCGCGGCGATGCGGGCACGCGCTTCGTCGGGGTCGACACCGCGCTCTTGCAGCGCGCGCGCGACGTCGTCGCGCTGCAGCGCGGCCAGCAGGCGTTCGCGCTGCACGGCGCCGCTGACGACACCCTCGCTTTCGGCCACCTGCTCGGCGCTGAGCGTCAGCGCCTGGGCCCGGGGCACGAAGCCCGACAGCGCCAGGCTGGCGGCGACGGTGGCGGCCACGAGGCGGCGGGCGGGACGGCGGATGGCGTGCATGGAGGTCTCCGGCAGGTGCGAAGCGGCGATCAGGCATCGTAGCAACTTGCCACCCCTGCGCGTCACGGAGTGCAACCCCGTGCCGCCTGATAGGCTCTCGGTCTGCGCCACCGCGCCCCCGACCCGCCTGCCCCCGTGACCCCTCTCCGCCATTCGATGAGCCCGCCCGTGGTGGTGCTCTCGCTGATCCTGCTGCTGGGCATCCAGCCGGTCACGACCGACCTGTACCTGCCGGCCCTGCCGATGCTGACGCGCGAGCTGCAGGCGCCGGTGTCGGCAGCCCAGCTGACGCTGTCGGCGCTGATCATCTGCTTCGGTATTGCCCAGCTGGTCTGCGGGCCGCTGGCCGACCGCTTCGGGCGGCGACCGGTGCTGCTGGCGGGTCTGGCGCTGTACACCGTGGCCAGCGTGCTGAGCGCACTGGCGCCCACCATCGGCTGGCTGGTGCTGTGGCGCGCGCTGCAGGGCGCGGCGATGGCGGCGGCGGTGACCTGCGGGCGCTCGATCATCCGCGACCTGTACGCGCCGCACGAGGGCGCGCGCGTGATGTCGCGGGCGCTGACCGGGCTGGGCGTGATCGCGATGCTGAGCCCGGTGATCGGCGGGCTCCTGGCCCAGCACGCGGGCTGGCACGCGGCGCTGATGGCGCCGGCGGTGTTCGGCGCACTGACGCTGGCCTTCATCGCGTGGCGCTTCGGCGAGACGGTGCCGGCGCTGAACGTCGGCGCGACGCGCATCGGGCCGCTGCTGCGCAACTGGGGCAGCGTGTGCCGGCACCCGACCTTCCAGGCCTGGGCCGCCTTGTCGGCCTTCACCTATGGCGGGCTGTTCTTCCTGTTGGCCGGCTCGTCCTTCGTCTTCATCGAGGTGCTGGGCACCTCGCGTGTCGGCTACGGCGTGATCATGCTGAGCAACTCGCTGGCGTACACGCTGGGCACGCTGCTGTGCCGGCGGCTGCTGGCCTCGCGCGGGCTGCGGCGCACGGTGGCGGTGGGCGGCGGGTTCACGCTCGGCGGCGGGCTGTCGATGGCGGCGCTGAGCCTGGCCGGCGTGCACGAGGTGTGGGCCATCGTGCTGCCGCAGTGGCTGTACGCGGTCGGGCACGGCATCCACCAGCCTTGCGGGCAGGCCGGGGCCGTCGGGCCGTTTCCCGAGAAGGCCGGCACGGCGGCATCGCTGTCGGGGTTCGGCATGACGCTGAGCGCGCTGGCGGTCGGGCTGTGGCTGGGCAAGCACCTGGACGGCACGGTGTACCCGCTGACGCTCGGCATCGGGGCCTGCAGCGTCGGCGTGGCCGCCGTGGCCTGGACGCTGGTGCAGCGGCACGGCGAGCCGGCGCGGCCGGCCCCTCTTTCTTCGGCGGCGTGAGATCCCGGATCGGCATCCGGGAACGCTTCAACACACTTCGAGCCTGACATGCTGCCTTCCTACCTCTGCCTCGCCGGCCCGACCGCTTCGGGCAAGACCGCGACGTCCCTGGCCATGGCCGAGGCGCTCGCGTCCCACCGCCCGGTGGAGATCATCAGCGTCGACTCGGCCCTGGTCTACCGCGGCATGGACATCGGCACCGCCAAGCCCGGCGCCGCCGAGCTCGCCGCGGTGCCGCACCACCTGATCGACATCATCGAGCCGAGCGAGGCCTACTCGGCCGCGCGCTTCGTCGGCGATGCGCAACGGCTGATCGGCGAGATCCAGGCGCGCGGCCGCCTGCCGCTGCTGGTCGGCGGCACGATGCTGTACTTCAAGGCACTGTTCGAAGGGCTGGACGCGATGCCGGCCGCCGACCGCGCGGTGCGCGCCGCACTGGACGCGCAGTGCGAGCGCGACGGCCTGTGGTCGCTGTACCGCGAGCTGCAACGCGTCGACCCGGTCACCGCGGCACGGCTGAAACCCGGCGACCAGCAACGCATCCAGCGCGCACTCGAGGTGTACCGCGTCAGCGGCCAGCCGATCTCGTCCTTCCACAGCGAGAAGCCGGCGCGCGAGCTGCCGCCGCTGATCTCGCTCGAACCCGCCGACCGTGCCTGGCTGCACCAGCGCATCGAGCAGCGCTTCCACCAGATGCTGGACGACGGGCTGGTCGACGAGGTGCGCCGGCTCGAGGCACGCGGCGACCTGGATGCGGACATGCCGTCGATGCGCTGCGTCGGCTACCGGCAGGCCTGGGAGGCCCTGGTCGAGGACGACCTCAGCGAGCTGCCCGAGCGCGGCATCGCGGCCACGCGCCAGCTCGCGAAACGCCAGCTGACCTGGCTGCGCAGCATGCCGCAGCGCCACGTGATCGCCTGCGATGCGCCCGATGCGTTGGCGAATGCCGTGGCGTGCGCCCGACGGCTGGTGGCATGAGCCCGCCAGGTGCTCCAGGCACTGCGCTGCTGGAAGTGCGCGGCCTGGCCAAGCGCTATGGCGACACGCCGGTGTTCTCGGGCGTCGAGTTGATGCTGGCGGCCGGCGAGTTCGTCGCAATCCTCGGCGAATCGGGCGTCGGCAAGTCGAGCTTCCTGAACTGCCTGGCCGGACTCGACACGGTGGATGCCGGATCGGTGCACATCGAAGGCACCGAGGTCAGCGCGCTCGACGACACGCAGCAGGCGCTGTTCCGCCGCGAACACCTGGGCTTCGTGTTCCAGGCCTTCCACGTGCTGCCGCACCTGAGCGTCGCGCACAACGTCGGGCTGCCGCTGCTGCTGCAGCAGCGGCCGGACGATGCGCGCGTGGCCGGGTTGCTGCACGCCGTCGGCCTCGACGGCTTCGGCGACCGGCTGCCGCAGACGCTGTCGGGCGGACAGCTGCAGCGCGTGGCGATCGCGCGCGCGCTGGTGCACAGGCCGCAGCTGATCCTGGCCGACGAACCCACCGGCAACCTCGATCCGGCCACCGCCGAGCGGGTGATGGACCTGCTGTCGGCCCAGGTGCGCGAACAAGGGGCGGCGTGCGTGCTGGTGACGCATTCGCGCCATGCGGCGGCGCGGGCCGATCGCGTGCTGACGCTGACGGCGAGCGGCATGACCGGCTGAGCGGTTGACGATGTTCTCGCTGCTGCGCCACCTGTCCTGGCCCGAGCTGCGCCACCACCCGTGGCGCCACCTTGCCGCGCTGCTGGCGGTGATGCTGGGCGTGGCGCTCGCGTTCTCGGTGCAGCTGATCAACCAGTCGGCGCTCGGCGAGTTCAGCTCGGCGGTGCGCGCCGTCAACGGCGAGCCGGATTTCGAGCTGCGCGCGCAGCGCGGCGGTTTCGACGAAGCGCTGTACGGCCGCGTCGCGACGCAGCCGCAGGTGGCCCTTGCGAGCCCGATCGTCGAGGTCGACACCTATGCCTTCGACGCGCAGGGGCAGCGCGTGCCGCTGAAGGTGGTCGGCCTGGATGCGCTGGTGGCCGCGCCGCTGTCGCCGGCGCTGATGCCGCAGCCCGACGCCGGCGCGGACCGCCTGGCGCTGCTGGCGCCGGACGCGATCTTCCTGAATGCGCAGGCGCGGCAGCGGCTGGGGCAGCCGCGCACGCTGCAGCTGCAGACGGCAGGCGGTCGCGTCGAACTGAAGGTGCTCGGCAGCATCGGCGCCATCGGCCCGGCGCTGGCGGTGATGGACATCGCCGGCGTGCAATCGGGCTTCGGACGGATCGGCCGGCTGAGCCGCATCGACGTGCGGCTCGCACCCGGCGCCGATCGCGCCACGGTGCTGCGCGCGCTCGCGCTGCCCGAAGGCGTGCGGGCGGCGTCGCCTGACGAGGAGGCCCAGCGCGTGTCGAACGTGTCGCGCGCCTACCGCGTGAACCTGACGGTGCTCGCGCTCGTCGCGTTGTTCACCGGCGCCTTCCTGGTGTTCTCGATCCTGTCGCTGTCGGTCGCGAAACGCCAGCCGCAGCTCGCGCTGCTGGGCGTGCTGGGCCTCGGCGGGCGCGACCGGCTGCGGCTGGTGCTGGCGGAATCGGCGCTGCTCGGTGCCGCCGGCAGCGTGCTCGGGCTGGCGCTCGGCACGGCGCTCGCCGCGCTGGCCTTGCGCCTGCTGGCGGGCGACCTGGGTGGCGGGTATTTCCCGGGGGTCGCACCGCACCTGCAGTTCAGCGGCCTCGCCGCGCTGACTTATGGCGGGCTGGGCGTGGTCGCCGCGGTGGTGGGCGGTTGGCTGCCCGCGCGGGCAGCCCAGCAGCTCGCGCCGGCGCAGGCCTTGAAAGGCCTCGGCACGCAGCAGGCCGAGGCCGCGCGCTGGCCCGGGCCGGTGCTGCTGCTGGCCGGCGTGCTGCTGGCGCTGCTGCCGCCGGTGGCCGAGATCCCGTTGGCGGCCTATGGGTCGGTCGCCTGCCTGCTGCTGGGCGGCATCGCCTGCGTGCCGGCCGGCGTGGCCGCGCTGCTGAAGGGCATGAGACCTTCGCGCCAGCCGTTGGCGCTGCTGGCCATCGAGCGCGCACGCCACCAACGCAACACCGCGACCATCGCGGTGGCCGGCGTGGTCGCGAGCCTGAGCCTGGCGGTTGCGCTGACGGTGATGGTCGCGAGCTTCCGCGATGCCGTCACCCAATGGCTGGACACGGTGCTGCCGGCCGACCTGTACCTGCGCGCCGCGGCCGGCCCCGGCGCCAACGACGTCGTGACCCTGCCGCCGCAGCTGCAGCAGCGCGCGGCGGCCGTGCCCGGCGTGCTGCGCATCGAATCGCAGCGGGTGTCGGTGGTGCAGCTGGATGCGCAGCGGCCGGGGGTGGCGCTGATCGCGCGGGCGCTGTCCGACCCGGACAAGGAGCTGCCGCTGGTCGGCACGTTGCTGCCGCTGCCGGACGGCGAGCTGGCCGGCTACGTCAGCGAGGCAATGGTCAGCCTGTATGGCGCGTCACCGGGCACGCGGCTGAGCCTGCCGCTGCCGGACGGACAACGGGTGTCGCTGTTCGTGCGCGGCGTCTGGCGCGACTACGCGCGGCAGCACGGTGCCGTCACGATGCACGCGGCCGACTACCGGCGGCTGACCGGCGACGTGAAGGTCAACGACATGGCGCTGTGGCTCGCGCCCGGCACCGGCCTGGCCACGGTGCAGGCCGATTTGCGCGCTGCCGCGCAGGCCTCGGGACTGGACGGTGCGCTGCTGGAGTTCGCCTCGCCGGGCGAGATCCGCGCGATCTCGCTGCGCATCTTCGACCGCAGCTTCGCGGTGACCTACTGGCTGCAGGCGGTCGCGATCGCGATCGGGCTGTTCGGCATCGCGGCCAGCTTCTCGGCGCAGGTGCTGGCGCGGCGCAAGGAGTTCGGGCTGCTCGCGCACCTGGGACTGACGCGCCGCCAGGTGCTGGCGGTGGTGTCGATCGAAGGCGCGGTGTGGACGGCCGCCGGCGCGCTACTGGGCCTGCTGCTCGGGCTCGCGGTCAGCGTGGTGCTGGTGAAGGTGGTGAACCCGCAGAGCTTCCACTGGACGATGGACCTGCTGCTGCCGTGGGAGCGGCTGGCCGCCCTGTGCGCGGCCGTGGTGGTGGCTGGAACCGTGACGGCCTGGCTGTCGGCGCGCAGCGCGGCGGGCCGCCAGATGGCGTTGGCGGTGAGGGAAGACTGGTAGTGCGGTTCAGCCCTGGCTGTCCCGCCAGGTCAGGAACACGCGCAGGTCGAATTCGAGCTGGTGGTAGTCGGGCTCCATGTGCGTGCACAGCTGGTAGAAGGCCTTGTCGTGCGCCCGCTCCTTCAGGTGTGCGAGCTCGTGCACGACGATCATGCGCAGGAAATCTTCCGGCGTCGTCTTGAAGACGCTCGCGATGCGGATCTCGCGCTTGGCCTTCAGCTGCGTGCCCTGCACGCGCGAGGTCATCGTGTGCAGGCCCAGCGCCTGCTCGACGACGTGCAGCTTGTTGTCGAACGCCACCTTGCTCAGCGGCGGCGAGCTGCGCATGAAGCGGTTCTTCAGCGCCATCGTGTAGTCGTACAGCGCGCCGTCGGTGCGCACCTCGTGCGAGCCTTCGTAACGCGAGAGCAAGCGCTCGCCAAGCGTGCCCTGCTCCAGCAGGCTGCGCACCTGGGCTTGCAGCGGTTCGGGGTAGCCGGTCAGGTACTTCAGCGGTGCGGTCATCGGGCGTGCAGTGTGCCAGCGCCGTGCGCGCCTGCGGCGACAATCCGGCAATGGACATCGATGCCGACGCCGTGATGGCAGAAACCCGCGCGTGGGTGGCACGCGCCGTGGTGGGGCTGAACCTGTGCCCGTTCGCGAAGGCGGTGCAGGTGAAGGACCAGATCCGCTACGTGGTCAGCGCCGCGGCCGACGAGGCGTCGCTGCTGGCGGCGCTGTGCGACGAGATGCAGCGGCTGGTCGACACACCGGCCGCCGAGGTGGAGACCACCTTGCTGATCCATCCGGAGGTGCTCGGCGACTTCGACGACTTCAACGAGTTTCTCGGTGTCGCCGAGGCGGTGGTCGACGAGATGGGACTGGACGGCGTGCTGCAGATCGCGTCCTTCCACCCGCAGTTCCGGTTCGCCGGCACCGACGCGGACGACGTCACCAACGCCACCAACCAATCGCCCTGGCCGACGCTGCACCTGCTGCGCGAGGACAGCATCACGCGCGCGGTCGACAGCTTCCCCGACCCGGACAGCATCTACGAGACGAACATGCGCACGCTGGAGGCGCTGGGCGTCTCGGGGTGGTTGGCGTTGCAGCAAGCCTGGCGACAGGACGCGAAGCGCTGAGGCTGCGCTGCTTCGCGTCCGGCGGCCGCATCAGCTCGCGGCGAAGCAGTAGAACAGGCCCGCCCCCCCGGTCGCCTTGAGGGCCTCCTGGCCGCAACCGCGCGTCGGGTGCGAGGAATTCCACGACTTGGCGGGCGGTTGCTCGTCGAGGCCGGTGCGGTCGTGGTGGCCGACGACCGCGGAGCCATCGCCGCTCAGCGTCCAGTTGCCGCAGGTCAGGTTCTTGTCGCCCGTAGCAACACGGCCGTCCGGTGTCGAGCCGGTCAGCATGTCGTGCATGTTCGGCGTGTCGCCACGGCCGTTGATCACCTCGCCCTTCTCGGTGAGGGCCGTCTGCTTCGTGAGGGCGTTGCTGCCGTGCAGCTCGTCGACGCTGTTGGCGACCACGACGCCTCGAACGTTCTTCCAGGGGCCCTTGCCGATGCGATCGCGCGCGTTCACCGGCGCGGCGCCGCCCGATGCATCGGTGCTGAGATAGGCCCGCCATTCCTTGTCGCCGGCACCGACGGCTGTCGCGAGCACCTTGCAGTACTTGTCGGCGCCGGCCAGGCCGCCGAGGTTCGCGCCCTTGCCCGGGTTGGCGCTGGTGACGAAGAAGGTCATCGGGTTCGGCGGCATCGTGCTGCCGGCGCAGGCGACGAGCGCCGCAGCGCCGGCAAGGCATCCCAGGGCAATCCAATGGCGGGCGATGGTCATGGCGCGTCCTCGATGAAGTTCATGGAACGCAGCAGGTTAGTGCAGGCCCGCGGGAGCGGCAATGCGGGTATTGCTTGGATGAAAGCGGGAGCGCTGTGCGTACACCGCCGCTGAAAGCATTGCCCCAAAAGCAAAACCCCCGTCACCTTGGGAGGCGACGGGGGTTGGCTATTAATAGCCTGACGATGTCCTACTTTCACACGGGAACCCGCACTATCATCGGCGCTGAGGCGTTTCACTGTCCTGTTCGGGATGGGAAGGAGTGGGACCACCTCGCTATGGTCATCAGGCTTAACTTGTTGCTGCCGAGCATCCTTTGGGGGAGTGCTTTGCAGCCAATTCGTAGAGTCGACGCTGCGTGGGGTTGAACCACGCAAGCGGAATCAGCATGTGATCTGGGATGAACTTGATTGCGTTCAGAGGTATTCGTTGGAAGAACTGCACAACGCTTGATCTCGAACAGATTTTGATGGTTTTGATCAAAGTTATAGGGTCAAGCCTCACGAGCAATTAGTACTGGTTAGCTTAACGCATTACTGCGCTTCCACACCCAGCCTATCAACGTCCTGGTCTCGAACGACTCTTCAGGGGGCTCAAGGCCCCGGCAAGACTCATCTTGAGACGAGTTTCCCGCTTAGATGCTTTCAGCGGTTATCTCTTCCGCACATAGCTACTCGGCGATGCCACTGGCGTGACAACCGATACACCAGAGGTGCGTCCACTCCGGTCCTCTCGTACTAGGAGCAGGCTCTCTCAATCTTGCAGCGCCCACGGAAGATAGGGACCAAACTGTCTCACGACGTTTTAAACCCAGCTCACGTACCTCTTTAAATGGCGAACAGCCATACCCTTGGGACCGGCTACAGCCCCAGGATGAGATGAGCCGACATCGAGGTGCCAAA